>Ga0308394_1000022_pt1 | contig 93860 bp, 83 predicted proteins | sample Hotspr2Sampleme2_FD_202366 | JGI IMG/M metagenome (GOLD analysis project Ga0308394, IMG submission 202366) | Hot spring phototrophic mat microbial communities from Mushroom Spring, Yellowstone National Park, Wyoming, United States - 20050701_me2 ...
CGAATGGGCTTTCGTGATGGGCGTAGAACGTATGCTCGGCATCGCAAACGACATTCCTAAACGCGTAGAGTATATTCGGGTACTGGTGGCAGAACTGAACCGTTTGGCTTCGCATTTTGTTGCTCTTGGCACGTATAGCATTGATATTGGTGCTTTTACACCCTTTTTGTGGATGATGCGTGATAGAGAACATATTTTACGAATGTTGGAATGGACTTGTGGGGCAAGAATGTTGTATAACTACATTTGGGTAGGTGGTTTGTTTTACGATTTGCCTATTGGTTTTGAGGAGCGTTGCAAAGAGTTTGTTGAGTATCTTTTGCCTAAATTGCAAGAAACTGAAAACCTGCTGATTGAAAACAAAATCTTTATCAAACGTACTGCGGGCATAGGCATTTTGCCTATGGAAGTAGCTATCAATTATGGTGTTACGGGTCCTATGCTTCGGGCTTCGGGGCTTCGCTACGACTTGCGAAAAGTAGATGCCTATTCGGTGTATTCTGAAATTGAGTTTGATGTGCCTATCGGTGAAGGTAAAATGGGAAGCGTAGGCGACTGCTGGGATAGAACTTGGGTGCGTATGCAAGAGTGCAAAGAATCAGTCAAAATTATCAAACAATGTTTGCAAAGACTTACCACCGACCTGAAACGTACCAAAGAATTTGACCCACAAGCCGCCGTACCTAAAAAAATACGCCCCCAAGCTACCGATTTCTACATCAGAGCCGAAAATCCCAAGGGCGAAACAGGCTTTTTTTTCCGTGCCGACGGCAAAAGTGATATTCCCTTTCGTTGCAAGGCTCGTGGGGCTTCGTTTTGTAATCTTTCGGTACTGCCTGCTATCAGTAAAGGCGTACTACTTGCCGATTTAATTGCCATCGTGGGTTCTCTGGATTTGGTACTCGGCGAGGTAGATAGATAATTTTTTTTTTCAAAAAATTGTGAAAAATGAAGTTTTTTTGCATCTTCATACCAAATCTAAAACAGACAAAAACTGCTTGAAAACAAAACTGCTAATTGGGGTAATGAATTTTGCCCTTTTTGCCTGTAATTTTGAAAAATCGGAAGTTAAACAAGCCCAAAGAGGTATCATAGACCTGCGACAATTCTCTTTAAAGAGCGTTTCTTTGCAGGGTGAATTTGCTTTTGCTTGGCAAAAAGTAGCCTCGCCCGCCGAAATGAAAAAAGTAAATACTTTCCTCAACATACCCAATGAATGGAACAAATACGGCTATCCTGCAAAAGGCTATGCTACATACAGCGTACAAATTCTTTTGCCTAAACAACTTCCCAAACATTTAGCACTTGCATTACCTAATGTTGCTACTGCTTATCGGCTTTGGCTCAATGACAAAAAAGTTTGTGAATTAGGTAGGTTTTCAACTACTCCCGATGCTTCTTTACCAAAATACCGAAAAGCATTTTTTGTTGTTGCCGACAGCTTGCTGAAAAGCGATACTCTGCAAATTACTTTTCAGATTAGCAACTACGAACATTTTAGAGGGGGCATCTACAATCCAATATTTTTGGGAGATGCTGATGTATTGCATAATAACGCAATGAAAACAAGAGATTTAGAGGTTTTTATGTTGGGGGCATTAGCCATAATGATGAGTTTTCATACAATTCTTTTTCTGTATTTGTTCAGAAAACAAACGTATGAGTCTTTGTATTTAGCTATTTTGTGTGGGCTTGTTATTGTTCGTACCTTGATAGTCAATGTAGGTTCGCAGTATTGGTTAGTGCTTTTCCCTGAAAGCAGTTTTGAGTTTTTGCTACGAACCGAATACCTTGTAACCTATGCTATGCCTATTTTTACTTTGTTATTTGCCAGTACGTTAATTAGAAAAGTGCTATCTCAAAAATTCTTGCTTTTTGCTAAATGGATAGGCTTGCTTACTATTCTATTGGCTTTTTTGCCTATCAGTACATATAGCTACTCTTTAAATTGGTTTTACTTCGTTTTAGGGCTTACTTACTTGGTTTTGCTGTATATGGGAGTGGTGGGAATAATAAAAGGCTACAAGGAATCAACTTTAATAACTTTAAGTTTTGTAGTTTTACTCGTTTTTTCAATTTTAGAAATCTTGCATCACCAAAGTATAATTTACTGGGATTATGCTAATTGGGGCTTGGTAGGAACAATTATTTTTCTGTTTATTCAATCTTTTGTGGTTTCGTATCGTGTATCGAGGGCTTTTACAAGAGCTGCTTATTTGAGTGATAATCTAAAAAAAGAAGTAGCTCGCCGCACCCAAGAATTAGAAGCACAGAAAGAGGCTTTGGAAAAAGCTAATAAAGCTATTGAGCAAGTACAAGAAAATACAATGGCAAGCATCAGATACGCCCAACGCATACAAAACGCACTTTTGCCAAGCAATAGAAATTTGAATAAGCATCTAAAAGAATATTTCATATTCTATCAGCCGCGTGATTTTGTAAGTGGCGATTTTTATTGGTTTCACGCAAGAGATGAGGATTTTTATATTGCCGTAGCCGATTGTACAGGACACGGCGTACCCGGTGCCATTATGGCTGTAATGGCTGATATTAGCTTAGATTATGCTTTCTTTCGTCAGGAGTACAAAGATATAGCCGAGTTGCTTGCGGCTTTTGATAGAGAACTTATCAAATTACTGAACAAAAATGTAAATCCCGATGAAGAACCCGCACAAGATGGCTTGGTAATAGCTCTCTGTAAAGTAAATAAACACACTAAGTTACTTACTTATACAGCTGCCAGCAGTCCTGCTTTTATTATCAGAGAAGGCGTATTGATAGAACTTTATCCCGATAAGCATATCATTGGCGGTAGTATCAAGGAAGGAAAAGAATTTAGCAGTCAAACTTTCCAACTCAAAGAAAATGATATGCTATATCTGTTTTCTGATGGCTATCAAGACCAGTTTGGCGGCGAAAAGAAAAAGAAACTCGGAACAAGACGCTTCAAAGAAATATTACTTGAAATAGCTCCAAAAGCCGTTCAGGAGCAAAAAGAAATCTTAGAAAAAGAATTTAATGCTTGGAAAGGCAATTACAGCCAAATTGATGACGTTTTAGTAATGGGAATTCGTTTTTGAACTATGATACAAAAAGGTAATGTTTTAGTGGCAAGTCCTTTTCTCAATGACCCCTACTTTGCCAAAACAGTAGTTTTACTTGCCGAACACAACTCGGAGGGTTCATTAGGCTTTATTCTGAATAAAAAATTAGAAGTGAGCATACAAGAAGCTATCAGTGGTTTAGTGTTCTTCGATGCTCCTATCTATTATGGTGGTCCTGTTGAGGAAAATGCTCTTTTTTACATTCATACTTATCCCCAAGTAAAAGGAGCTATGGAAATAATGCCTAATCTGTACTGGGGCGGCGATTTTGAGGAAATTAAAAATCTGCTCAACACCACGCTACCCGATAGTTCTACTATTCGTTTTTTTGCGGGCTACTCGGGCTGGGGACGAGGACAACTACAAAACGAAATGAATAGCGAATCTTGGTTGCTTCAAAAAATCTCGCTCAAAGAAGTAATGAACGAAGAAAACCTATCAAAACTTTGGCAAAAAAACATTTTACGTAGCAAAGATGAAAGGTACATTTATTGGGTAAATATGCCTCCGGACCCCTCGCTCAATTAGTCAGAAATTTGTTTCAAAATTGAAAAACACACCAAATTGTTTCAGACTATTGAGGCTAAAATCTAACTGAAAAACGCTGTTGTAATACGTTACCACATCTACGCCTACGCCTTTTCCCCAAAGCACTTGATTGGCTAAGGGATTTTTGTCTTTGCCAAAAACGTTATCTTGCACGTAGCCTACATCAAAAAATACTTTCGGGTACATTGCCAACGGAATTGTCCTAAATTGCCGTAGAGGAATAAAGCGTAGGTCTCGTTTTATGCTAAAAATTTCATATTTTAGATTAGCTTTTGCAAGGGCGTAATGCTGTCCGTCAATCACATAAAGTTGATAGCCTCTCACAAGGTCGTTGCCGTAGCCGAGAGCCTGTGCGTTGGAGTAAGGCTGTCCTTTGTGCCAAAACAGCCTTGTTCCTACTGCCCAACTGCCATAAAATTTTTTCAGAATTTCTCGGTGATACTGGTACCCTGCACGTAAAATCCATAAATCTAAATCGTTTTGCCAAAAACCATATTTAGAAAAACCTACCAAAAGTTTTTCGCCTTTGAGCGGATAGCTGGCAAAATCGCGGTTGTCGTAGATGTATTCGTAATTGATATGAAAGAATTTTTGTGTTTTTTCGCCTGAAAGGTGATAATTTGTGTTGAGTTGTGCAATGGTATCGCTGATGCAGTTGTAGGTGTAACCGAGTTGCAGGTTCTGAAACTCGTAAAAGCCTTTGCGTTTGCGTAGCGTGATGTTGGCTTGCCATCGGTCTTTGAGGAGGTTTTCGCTTCGCAGAAAATCTAGTTTGTTGTGGTTGGTCTGAAAGGCTAAATTTTTAAACTGACTAAAATTTACATAAAAATTCAATCCGTATTCTTGTTTTTGGTCAATGTAGGGAATTTTGTAGGCAAGTTTGAAACGTTGCACGAAACCTGCCTGTGCATTGAACTCTAAGGTTTCGTTGCGTCCTCGTAGGTTCTTTTTGGTGAGAATTACGCCATAGTTGGTTCGGCTGAAATCTTTGTTTCTATCATACCACCACTCATTAAAGTTTCTATCAGCAATTTCAAAAATAGGAGCGGCAAAAATGTAAAGTCTTTCTTTGAGAATTATTTTGAGTGTAGCAGTTTGGTTTTGATACTTTTCAAGGTTTATGCCTACATCAATAAACAGATTAAGGTTAAAAATTCTATTTTTCGTTGTTTCAAGAATTTTCTCTTCTTTATCTTGCCACAAGGTATCGCCTACTTTTAGCTCAATTTCTCTGAAAATGATAATTTCTTTGGTTTTTTTATTGCCTTCCAACACAATTTCTTTCAGTACTACAAAATTTTGGGTGCTATCTTGGGCTTCTAACCGAACAATACACAACAACAAAGACAATATGTAAGAGATTTTTTTCATAGAAAACAAAAGATTATCAAATTTACTGATACATCTGCATATATTCAAGATTTTTTGCAAATTGCCTTGCCAAAATTTTTACTTTTGCTGAACTAAATGTTTTCCGCAAACTTTTTCCTTACTTATTCTGTTTAAATTTTAGTACAAAAACGCTAAAAAAATGAAAAATAAGTTTTTAGGGATACTCTTTTTACTTTTGGTTTTGGCAATAGATAGCTTCGGGCAATGCGTAATGTGTAAGTCAGTTTCCGAGAGTTCGGGGCAGGGCTACAATATCAATGGTGCCATTCTGTATATGGCATTTTTTCCTTACTTGTTGCTCTCGGTTTTAGGATATATTTGGTACAGAAATTACAAAAAATCAAAAAGTGCAAAAAAGAACAAAACTTCAGGCTATACTGCAATGTAAATGCCCTCGTTGCAGGCAAGGTGATTTGTTTGAGAAAGGCTTTGGCTTTCCTAAACCACACAAAAATTGTCCCATATGTGGAGTTCGTTACGAAAAAGAACCTGATTTTTTTCAAGGAGCAATGTATGTGAGCTATGCTTTTTCGGTGGCTTTGTTTTTGGTAGCAGGCTTTGCAACCTATTACATTTTCAACGACCCCGAGCCTTGGGTGTATATGGCTATTATTATTCCTTTGGTGCTTGTGTTTGCACCCTTCAATTTGCGTTACTCAAAATCTTTGTTTATTCATATCTTTGGAGATTTTGAGTACCAGCCCGAAAAAGCTATTGAGAAACAAGATACTTAATTTCCAATCAAATGCGGATTGCTATTGAGCCAAGCCTACAAGAAATTTACAATCAACAATATAAAGACGAAAGATTACAGCACTGGCGAAAACTGGGTGCTATCGGTAAAGCTGAAAATATTCTTCGCATTACAGCAGGGTACAACTTCGCCAGAGCCTTAGAAGTTGGTGCAGGTGAGGGAAGCGTATTGGCTGAATTAGCTCAAAAAAACTTTGCCAAAGAACTATACGCCGTAGAAATTTCCGATAGCGGATTGGCTCAAATACAACAAAAAAATATTCCTACTCTTTGCGAAGTTCGTAAATTTGATGGCTATCAAATTCCTTATCCCGACAAATTCTTTGATATTGCCGTTCTTACACACGTATTAGAACACGTAGAACACGAACGCCTCCTGCTTCGCGAACTCCGACGCGTATCACACATGCAGGTGATTGAAGTGCCACGCGATTACAGTTATTCTGCTACCGAAAAACTACAACATTTTCTAAGTTACGGACATATCAATCTCTATACACCTACCTTGCTCAAATACCTACTTCTGACCGAAAACTTTAATATCATCAGAGAATATTGGGGCATTTACGATTTACAAACTTTTACCTTCAATGCAAAATCATTTTTCCAAAAACTGAAAGCAATTTTGGTGTATAGCTTCAAAAAGATAATGAATGTTTGTCCTTACAAGCCTTTGAGAGCAAAATTTATCAATACCATTACGCTGTTGTGCAACTAAAAACGCTTTTTTATGAAAAAAATACTTTTTTTGTTTTGTCTTGGAATTTTGTGTGCTACTAATTTACACGCACAGAAAAAATCAAAAAAAATTCATACAATAGCTTTCTATAATCTTGAAAATCTTTTTGATACCGAAGATGACCCTACGATAGACGATTCGGAATTTCTGCCCACTGCCCCAAACCAATGGGACGAGACAAAGTATCAGAAAAAACTACAAAATATGGCAAGAGCCATTGCTTCTATCACCAATGCTCCCGATATTTTAGGCGTTTGCGAGGTAGAAAACAGAAGAGTGTTAGAAGACCTTGTAAAGCAAAACGACTTGAAAGAGAAAGATTATGGCATTATTCATTACAATTCTCCCGACGAACGAGGCATCGACGTAGCGATGCTCTACAAAAAAAACCGCTTCAAACCATTCAAAGAAAGCAGTATTCGTATCAATTTCCCTGATGCCGCCGACAAAACCCGTGATGTACTGTTCGTTTCAGGAGTTTTAGGTAAAAAAGATACTTTGCACCTTTTTGTAGCTCATTTTCCTTCTCGGCGTGGCGGACAGCAAGAAAGCGAACCTAAAAGAGTATTCGTAGCTTCACAAATTAGGCAAAAAATAGACTCTCTTCAAAAAATCAATCCCAATGCCAATATAATCGTAATGGGCGATTTGAACGACGAACCTACCAACAAAAGCATTGCCGAAACGCTCAATGCCAAACCTTATACCGAAAATCTCAAACCTAATGAACTTTTCAACGCAATGGGAATGCTGAAAGCCGAAGGCAAAGGCACACACGCCCACTACAACAGCAAAGAAAAAAAAGCAGAATGGAATTTACTTGACCAAATTATTTTATCGCCTGCTTTGGTAAACAAGAAAAACAATATAAGGTACGTAACAGGCTCGGCAACTATCCACAAGCCCGATTTCTTGCTCCAAACCGAACCCGAACAATACAGAGGACAGAGCCCCTACGTACTTTTGCAGGCAAGAGATATTTAGTAGGCTACAGCGACCACCTGCCCGTATATGTACTTTTAGTTGTGAGAAAATGATGAAACTGGTTTTTATACCTTTATCACTATTTCTGAAAAGCTAACAATTGAGTTTCATCCATTAGACGTAGAAATTACGCAAAACTCGGTTGTAGAGTTTTGCGTAGAGATAGTTTTATTTTCTCATTCTCATCAAGTTCAGAGCCGAACCTGCCTTGAACCACTCAATTTGTTGGGTGTTGTAGCTGTGGTTGGCTTTAAATTCTTCTGTACTACCGTCTTTATGATGCAAGACCACCGTAAGCGGAACACCTGCTGTGAAGGTTGTCAAGCCTAAGATGTCAATGGTGTCATCTTCTTGGATTTTGTCGTAGTCGGCAGGGTTGGCAAAGGTCAGAGCGAGCATACCTTGTTTTTTGAGGTTTGTTTCGTGAATACGAGCAAAAGATTTCACCAAAACAGCCTTTACGCCCAAATGACGAGGCTCCATAGCGGCGTGTTCGCGTGAAGAGCCTTCACCGTAGTTTTCATCACCTACCACAATAGAACCGATGCCTTGGGCTTTGTATTGGCGTTGTACCACAGGTACGCTCTCGTAAGCCCCTGTAAGTTGATTTTTCACGCAGTCGGTTTTGTCGTTAAAGGCATTGACAGCACCGATAAGCAGGTTATTGGAGATGTTATCCAAATGCCCACGATATTTGAGCCAAGGTCCTGCCATAGAGATATGGTCGGTAGTACATTTGCCTTTGACTTTAATCAATAACTTCAAACCTATAAAGTCTTTGCCGTCCCAAGCGGGGAAAGGCTCAAGCAATTGCAAACGTTGTGAATTTGGTGAGACAATAACCTCTACTTTGCTACCGTCTTCGGCAGGGGCTTGATAACCTGCATCTTCTACGGCAAAACCTTTTGGTGGCAATTCATCGCCTGTGGGGGGGTCAAGTTTTACGGCTTCGCCTTTTTCGTTAATGAGTGTATCGGTAATAGGATTAAAGCCCAAATCGCCTGCAATAGCCAAAGCAGTTACAATTTCGGGAGAGGTTACAAAGGCGTATGTATTGGGGTTGCCATCGGCACGTTTGGCAAAATTGCGGTTAAAAGAATGAACAATCGTATTTTTTTCTTGCTTCTCTGCCCCCATTCTTGCCCACATACCGATACAAGGACCGCAGGCATTGGCAAATACCGTAGCTCCAACTTCATCAAATACTTTCAAAAAGCCATCACGCTCAATAGTGTAGCGGATTTGCTCGGAGCCAGGGTTAATCAAAAATTCGGCTTTGGCTTTCAGACCTTTGGCAGTAACTTGTTTAGCTAATGAAACAGCACGAGAAATATCTTCATACGAAGAGTTCGTACAAGAACCTATCAGCCCTGCTTCTACTTTCATAGGCCAGCCGTTTTTGATAGCTTCTTCTTTAAGTTTGGAAATAGGTGTTGCCAAATCGGGTGAGAAAGGTCCATTTACGTGAGGTTCGAGTTCCGAAAGGTTAATTTCAATGACTTCGTCAAAATATTTTTCGGGATTAGCATACACTTCGGGGTCGCCTGTGAGGTGTTCTTTGATAGTGTCGGCAAGTTCAGCAACTTCGGCTCTGCCTGTGGCTATCAGATAGCGTCGCATTGCATCGTCATAACCGAAGATGGAAGTAGTTGCTCCTACTTCTGCTCCCATATTGCAGATAGTACCTTTGCCTGTGGCAGAAAGGCTCAAAGCTCCTTCACCAAAGTATTCTATAATTTTATCTGTACCACCTTTTACGGTCAGGATGCCTGCTACTTTCAGGATTACATCTTTTGGGGCAGTCCAGCCGTTGAGTTTGCCCGTAAGTTTTACACCGATAAGTTTAGGCATTTTCAGTTCCCAAGGCAAACCTGCCATTACATCGCAGGCATCGGCACCACCAACACCGATAGCAATCATTCCCAGTCCGCCTGCATTTACGGTGTGTGAATCTGTGCCTATCATCATTCCACCGGGGAAAGCATAATTTTCAAAAATGATTTGATGAATAATTCCAGCACCCGGTTTCCAGAAACCTATACCGTATTTATTAGAAACAGAAGCAAGGAAATTGAAAACTTCTTCATTTTCTTGTTGAGCCCTGCTCAAATCTTTGGCGGCACCTTCTTTGGCTTGAATGAGGTGGTCGCAATGAACCGACGAAGGGACAGCCACTTTGGCTCTGCCTGCGGTCATAAATTGTAAGAGAGCCATTTGGGCGGTAGCATCTTGCATTGCCACACGGTCGGGGGCAAAATCTACATACGATTTTCCTCTTTCAAAAACTTCTTTTACGGGGTTTTCGTGCAGGTGGGCATACAAAATTTTTTCGGCTAAGGTCATCGGGCGACCTAACACCTTACGAGCCGCCTCTACACGCTCGGGCATACGAGCATACACCGATTTAATCATTTCTAAGTCAAAAACCATAACAAAGTATTTTTTATTGTTGATTAACAAGAAAACAAACAAATTTAAGAAAAATTGAACAAAAACAAGTTTTTTGTGCTAACTAAATTCTATTTAGAAAAATTCTAAATAACTTTCATCACATTTAGCGGTTTGGTGGCTAAATTATTGGCTAAACTTTGTTCTAAGAGACTAAAAAATGTTTGAAAAATGCTTTGTTTTTCTATATTTTTATACTTTTCGAGCAATTCTCCTTTCTGAAAGATGAGGTCTAAGATGCCTGTCGCCATTGCCCAAAGGCATTTGGACACGAGCCTTGCATTTACGGGTTTTATGCTTCCGTCTCTGATGCCTAAATTGATACAATCTTCCAGAATCTTGTCCAAATCGAGCATTTGAGCTTCTAATTCTTCGTTGATAGCAAAGCCACTGCCCGAAACAAAATAAGAAATAAATCGGTAATAGTGCGGATACTGAGTAGCAAATTCAAAAAAAGCCCAACCAATAGCACGTATCTTATCAACGCCAAGCGAATGTTTTTGTATTGCTTCGTGTAGTTTGGCTTGGAGAATATCGTTACCTCGTTGGCAAATAGTGAAAAAAAATTCATCTTTGCTCGGAAAATAACTATACACGGTAGCTTTGCTGAAAGCTGTTTGGCGGGTTACGTCGTCCATAGTGGCATTTTGCAAGCCTTTTTCAAAAAATACTTTTTCAGCGGCTTCAATGATTTTCTGCCTTCTGATTTGCTTTGATTTTTCGCGTTTGGTCATAGCTGGTAGCGATTAAAGGCTTTAAATTTACAAAAATTTATTGATACTTGAATTTTTAGCCGATTGTTTTGCTTAGAAATGTGCATTTTTTGCTATATTTCAGAAAAATTTAGCAAGATTTATTATGAAGTTGTTTTTAATTATTTTGTTGTTTATCGGGTTGTTTGGGGAATTGCAAGCTCAACGGCCTGCCGAGATTCTCAAGCAACCTTCTACGATTGTTTTATCCAAACAGTATCGGCTCAATTCCTCGTATCGTGAGGTAAATATGAATATCACGCCTGATGGCAAATATATGTTTTTTATGTCGTCGCGAGGGCAAATGCCTTGGTCAAGAGCTAATTATCTGACTTACAAAGGGCAGGCTCAATACGATGGTGATATTTGGTACTCGGAGCGAGTAGGCAAAACTTGGCAAACGCCAAAATGCTTAGGGTCAAATATCAATACGAATATGGGCGAAGATGAACCTAACATTTCACCCGACGGCAATACGGTGTATTTTCAGAGTTGGCACAACGACTACCAAGGCAATAGCTGGCAAACCGATGGCGGTCCTTACTACAAAGCCTCACGCATAGGAACGAATTGGGGGCAAAAAGTAGGCTTGGGCGGAGGCATACACGAATTTTTTAAGCAGTACCAATATGGCACCGACGGAATGACTATCTCGCCCGATGGCAAAACTTTTATCGTAGCGGCAGGGGCAGACTACGACGGAGCAATGGACTTGTTTATCAGCTACTTTGAAAATGGCAAATGGACATACCCTCGTAAAATGGCAATCAGTACCGAAGGCGACGAACGCTCTCCTTTCCTTGCCGCCGATGGCGAAACCCTATATTTTGCCTCCGATGGCTACAAAGGCTTCGGTGGCTTGGATATCTACAAAGTTTCATTGAAAGAGGCTATCAGCAGTGCTAATCCGAAGGTCTATAATGTAGGTTCGCCTTTCAATACGGCAAGCAATGACTACGGCTTTATCATTACCTCCGATGGAAAAGAGGTGTATCTGATACGTGATGGCGATATTTTTATGGCTGATGTCAGCAAATCGCCCAAAGAAATGAAACCCAACGAAACACTCATCATTAAAGGTGTGGTGAGAAATGCTAAAACCAAACAACCGCTTGGCAAACCAATAATTTTGAAAGAAGCCTGTTGTAATTTTACTACTATTGAAACTCGGAGTAATGCCACCACTGGTGAATATATGATTATCCTCAAAAAACCTGTTGATACCTACGAGCAAAAAATTTTAGAAGACAAAAACTACAAGGCTTTTTCTAAAATCTTAAAAAAACAGCAAGAAAATGTAATTATTGCTGATATTGACCTCATTCCCAAAGAAGATGATGCTCCTATCATCACTGCTAACGATGAGCTAAAAAAACGCCAAGAAGAGCAACGCCGCCAAGAGGAAATCAAAAAGAAGCAAGAAGAAGAACGCAAAAGAAAAGAAGAGGAAACCCGAAAGCGTAGAGAACAGGAACAATTACGCAATCAAGAAGCGGCGTGTAGAATGTAAAATAATCAAGGACAAGCTAATAAAACTTTTCGGTAATAGGTAAGTGTATGATTTGGCAGTAATTCGGGGTGAAGAATTTTTACTAAATCGGCTAAAACTAATTCGGGGTGAATTACAGCACTTTCCCAATAATCGTTACCCCCTTTCGGGCTTATTCGCTGTTTTCGGTCGTAAATTTGAGTGTTTTTTACCGCTAAAAACTTATCAAAATCGCAAAAAAATTTTGTATCGGCTTGCTCGGGCAATTCGGCATTGAGCCAAACTTTTGCATCAGCAAACTTACTGAAAACTAATTCTCTACTCATTTGCAAACTACCTACACCTTTGGCATCGGCAAAGGCGTATTCTGCTCCTGCATCAGCCAAAAACACTGCTCCAAAACTTTCGCCTGCGGGTACGTACCATTGTTCTTTTTGGGGCGTGCCTATGGCAACTTTTACTTTTGTACCTTTTTTGCTCACCAAACTCTTGATATTTTCATACTTTTCTACAATTTCCTGAAAATATTTTTGTGCTTCTGCTTCTTTGTCTAATAAAAGTCCCATTACTTTAATCCATTCGGCTTTGCCGAGTGGGTGTGTTTCGAGCCATTCGGAATTGATAAAAACAGGAATACCTGCTTCTATAACTTTCTGATAATTAGCCATTTGCGAAGCCTGCATTCCCGAAACCATCACTAAATTGGGTTGTAGAGCAAGTATTTTTTCAAGTTCAATGCTTTGTTCTGCCAAAGGAACAATTTTTCCTATTTCTGCTAATTTCCTGACCTTTTCCGAATATACATAATCCAAACTATTACTCGCTTTCAGTACGTCCAAACTGCCCAGAGCCTCGAGCAAGGCAATTTGTGTGGTAGAAGTGCAAATTATTTTGTTGATAGGCACTTGAATAAAGCGTGATGAAGCTACCTTTGCCCCAAGTTTTTCTTTATCCTTAGCGATAATGAAGCGAATAGTATCTTGACGGTCGGTGTAGGGTTGGAGTAGCGAAAGAATTTTGTAGTCGCCAAAATCTTCAATCAGAAAACCTTTGGCGTACTGGTTGGCAATGATTTTGCCTTTTTGGGTATTTTCGTTGCTCTTTTTACAAGCGAAAACGGAAATGAAAACTAATATTAAAGCCGAATTTTGAAAGATTTTAACCATAAAAAAAGCCACGTTGAGGTGGCAATTTAGATATTTTTTTTCAAAAAGAACTTGCTTTTAATCAGAATTGCGAAGGTTTTGCAAAAAAGAAAGCCTTTTTTCGGAAGTAGTGCTGTTTTTGTTTTGCTTTTTTTCCTCAACATTTGAAAAATAGTCAAATACTTTCAACACTTTTTCAGAGTGATAACGTGTGCTTTTCATCAAAACGCAAGCCAACTGATAAGACATCATCAAAATTTCTTCTTTTGCCAAATCTGTTGGTGAAATTTGTGATAAAATATTTTTCTTTCTTCTTCTCATACAGGTATTGCGTTTGCTTTACAAAAGTACAATAAAAAAAAGTAAGATTTTTTGAAAAGCAACTTGATGTATGACCTACGTAAGAAAATTTTTTGTTTTCAAAAAAAATATACAAAATGTTTTGTTTGGGTTCAATTTTGCTGTTCGGCTTAAAAAGTTTTCTAGATTTTTTTTACTTTTTGCTATACTTTTTTTCAAAATATTGGTAGGCTTCGTTGAGTTTTTGCGAAAGTTTTTCGGCGGTTTGTCGTTTGGTTTCGTTGTTATGGAAATTATCGGGGTGATATTTTTTCATCAGAGCCTTGTAAGATTTTTTGATATCTTCAAAAGAGCTACCGTAAGGCAATTCTAACCAAGCGTAATATTTGGCTTCTTGGTCGTTGCTTTGCGAAGTGCTTTTGTAGCTATTCTGATACGAATTTTGGTAGTAATTACTTTGCTGTTGATACTTTTTGAACTTTTCGTAGTTTTCTTGAAACTCCTCAAAGGGCGATTTATAGCGTTTTTGTTGCGATTGTGCGGATTGTTGTTCTTGTTTGGTAAAGCCTCTTTCCTCGAGAGCCGCATCGATAGCTTCGTTGATATAGGCTTTAAGCAAATCCCAAAGTCTTTCGGAAAACATAGCTTAAAATTTTTATTTCAAATATAACATTGTTTTTACAGAAAAATTTGGTTTCGGCTAACTTTTTCTTCAATAAACTGGCACATCTTTTCGTAATCTTCGGGGTGAAACCAATGTATCTCTTTATCTTTCTTAAACCAAGTCATCTGGCGTTTGGCATAGTGGCGTGTATTTTGTTTGATAAGCCTTATAGTTTCTTCCCACGTTTGCTTATTTTCTAAAAAATCAAACATTTCTTTGTAGCCTACGGTTTGCAGAGCATTATGATTTTTGTAAGGCAGCAAACTCTTTGCTTCTTCCAATAAACCTTGCTCTATCATTGTATCCACACGCCTATTGATACGCTCATAGAGTTCTTCTCTTGGTCTTTCTAAGCCAATTTTCAGGATACGAAAAGGTCGGTTTTGTTTTTTTCCTTGCCTGAAATACGAAAAGGGCTTTCCTGTTGCCCAACATATTTCTAAGGCTCGCATCAATCGTTGGGGATTATGTATATCTACTTCGGCAAAGTAAGTAGCATCTAAACGAGCTAATTCTTGTTGTAAAAATTCAATTCCTTTTTCGTGGTAGGCTTGTTGTGCTTTTTCTCGCCAATGCGGTTCTATTTGTGGGATATTATCTAAACCTTCGCAAAGCACTTTCACATACAAGCCTGAGCCTCCCGTAAGGATAACAAGATTTTTGGTCTGAAATTCTTTTTCTAAGATACCAAGAGCCTCTTGCTCAAAGTCCGAAACGGTGTAGTTTTGTGCGATAGAAATATGCCCAACGAGATGATGTGGCACACCTTGCATTTCGGCTGTGCTGGGGCGAGCCGTCCCGATTTGCATTTCGGCAAAAAATTGCCTCGAATCAGCTGATACAATAACGGTAGCAAATTTTTTTGCTACACGTACAGCCAAATCTGTCTTACCAACAGCAGTTGCTCCAACAATCACCAAAAGAGTTTTGTTTATCACGAAAAAATACTTTTTGAAGGCAAAAATAAGTATTTCGCAAATTTTTTTAGAGTAGGTGTTGGCACAAAAAAAAGATTTTTGTACTTTTGATAAAACGAATGTGAAAATGGTTACTCAAATTACAGATGGCGTAAAAGTAAGCGTACAGACCGAGTACCACCCCGACTACTCCAGCCCGAAGCAGTCGCATTATGCTTTTACGTACAAAGTCAGAATTGAAAACGGCAGTGCCTATACCGTGCAGTTGCTTTCAAGGCATTGGTTTATCTACGACTCCTGCGGAATGATAACAGAGGTAAAAGGAGAAGGAGTAATAGGCAAACAGCCCATCTTAGAACCGGGCGATGTACACGAGTATGTTTCGGGTTGCAATATTAAATCGGATATGGGGAAAATGAAAGGCACTTACACAATGGAAAGAATAATGGACGGCAAAAAATTTATTGTTTTTATCCCCGAATTTAAACTAATCGTTCCGTATAGACTAAACTAATCACAATGAGCAATGAGCAGTTATCAATGAACAATGAACAATGAACAATGATAAAGATAATTGATTAACTAACAACTACTAACTGACCATTGATAATTGATAATTGATAATTGAACTAATATGAGCGAAAAACACACACAAGCCCGCAAAGGATTAGCTCTTAACTCCGCCCTGTTTCTTGGGGCAGGCATACTTTTGGTGGCAAATTTTATCGGTAATTTAGTTGAAAGTTCTACCGCTTGGGAACGTATCACTACTTTTGCCAGTTTGGGCATCGGGGCAGGCGTGGGTGTTACGAGTTTGTTGCAAGCGTGGAAGGCATTTAGCAATTTAGAATACGGCAGAACTATGACCAAAGGCATTACCTCGTGGGCTGTGCCTGCGGGCTTGGTTTTACTCGATTTTGTTATTTAACTCCAAAAAATTTGATACCTTTGCCTTGCAAAATTTCGTACTTTGCAGGGCTTTTTGTTTTGATTATATGAAAAAATTATACTTCATTTTCCTTTGTTCGGTCTTATCTTTTTGCGTATCGGCTCAATCGGCATATGCTCCACTCAACCAAGATTATTATCATCTTTTGGAACGCTACGAAATTCGTTCGGGGGCTTTGTTTCAGGGGTTTCATTCACACATAAAGCCTTACACAAGGCAAAGTATTAGTCAATTTCTCAAAAATTTTGAGCAAGATTCCACGCAAACGCTTTCCAAAGCTGACGAATTCAATTTAGCCTATCTCAAACAAGATAATTGGGAGTTTTTCAAAGATGATACGCTTTACCGAAAACCTTGGTGGCGAAACCTCTATCGCCAACCTTCGGCTTTTTTGCATCATCAAGATAGCGATTTTCATTATCAAATCAATCCTGTTATTCACTGGCAAGTGGGCAAAGATAACAATACCTCCCAACTTGCTTTTCTTAATACGCGTGGCGTAGAGCTAAGAGGCACAATCAATCAGAAAGTGGCTTTTTACAGCTTTCTGACTGATAACCAAGCATCTTTTCCAAAATATGTACAAAGTTTTATTAAAAAATTTGATGCCATTCCTGCCGAAGGCTACTACAAAGACGGCGACCGAGCCGAGCCAACCAACGTAGATTTTATTCACGCAAGAGGGTATTTGGCTTTTAAGGCACTCAAAAACGTAGAAGTTCAGTTCGGACACGACCGCAATAGCATCGGTAATGGCTACCGCTCAATGATTCTCTCCGACTTTGCCGCTAATTATTTGTTCCTCAAACTCAATACCAACGTTTGGAAACTCAATTACCAAAACCTTTTTGCCCAAATGACTGCCGAGGTGCTGAATGCCGACGGCTTACGCCCCAAAAAGTATATGGCAAAGCATCATTTGAGTGTAAATGTTTCTAAAAATTTTAATATTGGCGTTTTTGAAACCGTAATTTTTGGGCAAAGAGATACGCTAACAAACAATACTTTTGACCCGAATTACCTCAATCCGATTATTTTTTATCGTTCCGTAGAGCAACAACTCGGTAGCCCCGATAATGTTTTGCTCGGCACTGATTTCAAATGGAATTTTGCTAAAAGATTTTCTGTTTATGGACAATTTCTTTTAGATGAATTTTTGCTCAACGAAATTCGCCAAAACAGAGGTTGGTGGGCAAATAAATTCGCAGGACAGTTCGGCGTAAAATACATTGATGCTTTCGGTATAAAAAACTTAGATTTACAAGCCGAAGCCAACTTCGCCCGACCTTACACCTACACGCAAGACAACAATTTCAAGTCTTACACACATTACCAACAGCCTTTGGCTCACCCTTTGGGAGCGAATTTCTATGAGTTTATAGGCATTTTACGTTATCAGCCTTTGCCTCGTTTGAGTTTTGTGGGAAAAGTTTTTTATATGAATTATGGTTTGGATAAAGACGGCTTAAACTGGGGCGGAAATCTTTTGCTAAGCAACAAAAATATAGTTCAGACCTATGGCAACCGAATAGGACAAGGACTAAATACTAAAACCTTATTCCTTGATGCTACTTTGCAATATCAGGCTTGGCACAATTGTGTGATTGAGCTAAAACAAGTCGTTCGGCAAATGAAAAATGATGATGATACAATGCCTTTCAAAAACACTACTTTCACTTCCTTGGGGCTACGCATAAATATTGCTCCACGTTTGCACGAGTTTTAAAATTCTGATACACAAGTACATAAAATTTTTCTCATCAGTATTGTTAAAATAAATACATAGAATATTTGCATATATCAATATGTTTATTTATCTTTGCAAGGTGCATTTAAATCTGTTTCAAAATGGTTGTAGAAATTTTAGAAGCAAACCCCGAAAAATTGGAAAAAGCGGCAAATATTCTCAAAGCTATTGCTCACCCTATTCGCATACAAGTTTTGAGTTTATTGAACCAAAACGAAAGAATGAATGTTTCCGAATTGCAAGAGGTAATCGGCATAGAACAAGCCTTACTTTCGCATCATCTTATCAATATGAAAGATAAAGGTATTTTAGCTTGTGAAAGAGAAGGTAAAAACATCTATTACTTTATCAAAGAGAAAGCCATCACAGGCGTTTTGGATTGTATCAGAAAATGTAAAATGTAGTATAAGACTACATTTTTTTAGTCAAAAACATATAAAAAAATAAATATACTTAAATACAATGCAAGAAATGATTGGTTATATTTTAGCTTCACTCATAGGTATTTCATTAGGCTTGATAGGCGGCGGAGGTTCTATTCTTACGGTGCCAGTTTTGGTGTATGTAATGGGTGTGAATCCTACGCTTTCTACGGCTTACTCACTATTTATTGTAGGCATTACGGCTTTGGTAGGTTCGGTGAGTTATATGCAAAAGAAACTGATTAGTTTCAAAACGGCTTTGGTGTTTTCTGTGCCTTCGTTTGTATCAGTTTTTTTGGTACGAAAATACGTAGTGCCTGCCATACCTGCTGAAATCATCAAATTAGGTGATTTTAGTCTTACCAAAGACATATTCTTAATGATAATTTTTGCAGTGCTGATGTTTTTTGCTTCAATCTCAATGATAAAAAAGAAAAAAGGCGAACCCGAAAATGACGAAAACAAGGAAGTGAAATTTAACTTTCCTTTGATATTTATTGAGGGAGTAGTAGTAGGAGCAATCACAGGGTTGGTAGGGGCTGGCGGAGGTTTTATGATTATCCCTGCTTTGGTGGTGTTTGCCAAATTGCCTATGAAAATGGCAGTAGGAACTTCTCTGCTCATTATTGCGGCTAAATCTTTAATTGGTTTTACAGGAGATATGAGTAACCCCAATTTAGACATAGATTGGATACTTCTAACAATTTTTTCGGCTGTTGCCTCCGTAGGGATATTTGTAGGCTCGTATTTGTCTAATTTTATACCTGGTGCAAAACTAAAAACAGGCTTTGGTTGGTTTGTAGTAATAATGGCTGTCTATATTTTAGCAAAAGAACTTTTATTCAAATAAAACAACACACACCTTGTAGTAGATACGCACATTGTAGATACGCACATTGTAGATACGCACATTGTAGATACGCACATTGTAGATACGCACATTGTAGATACGCACATTGTAGATACGCACTGCAGTGCGTATCTACAACATAAAAACAAAAAATAAATTAAAATTCATTCTAAAATTTTAAAAATTTTTATCAAGATGAAAGTAGAACAAATTTACACAGGATGTTTGGCACAAGGTGCTTACTACATCCAATCGGGCGATGAGGTGGCTATCATTGACCCACTTCGCGAAGTTGATGCCTACATTCAGAAGGCAGAAAAAAACGGAGCAAAGATTAAGTATGTTTTAGAAACACACTTTCACGCCGATTTCGTATCGGGACATTTGGATTTAGCCAAAAAAACAGGAGCAAAAATCGTATTCGGTCCTAATGCCAAACCTGCCTACGATGCCTACATCGCTGCTGATGGGGAAGAACTGCCTTTGGGAAATACCAAAATCAAGGTAATTCATACGCCTGGGCATACGATGGAATCAACCGTGTATTTGCTCTACAACGAAGAGGGCAAAGAATACGCTATCTTTACAGGCGATACCTTGTTTATCGGTGATGTGGGGCGTCCTGATTTGGCTCAAAAAGTAAAAGAAGATTTGACACAAGAAAAATTAGCAGGTCATTTGTACGATTCGCTTCGCAATAAAATTATGCCCTTGCCTGATGATGTAATCGTTTATCCTGCCCACGGTGCTGGCTCGGCTTGCGGTAAAAATATGAGCAAAGAAACCTTCGACACACTCGGACACCAAAAGCAAGTCAATTATGCTCTGCAACCTATGAGCAAAGAAGAGTTTATCGCAAAAGTGCTTGACGGGCTTGCTCCTCCCCCTTATTACTTCCCTCAAAACGTACTGATGAATATCAAGGGCTACACAAGTTTTGATGAGGTAATGAAATCTGCTCTTAAACCTCTCTCGGCAGATGAACTTGAAATGGTGGTAGAAGCTCATAATGCCTTAGTTTTGGATACTCGCAAACCTGATGAATTTGTAAAAGGCTTTATTCCTCGTGCTATCAATATCGGTCTCAATGGCGACTTTGCCGTATGGGTAGGCACACTCATTACCGACATCAAACAGCCTTTGGTAATAGTAGCCGACGACGACAAAGTGGAAGAAGCCATCACACGCTTAGCTCGTGTAGGCTACGAAAATGTTTTGGGCTACCTGAAAGGTGGTTTTGAGGCTTGGAAGCAAGCAGGCAAAGAAATTGACACCATTGAGAGCATCACAGCCCAAGAATTTGAAAAACGTTTGCAAGCCGAAGGCGATAAAGCCAAAGTAATAGATGTAAGAAAATACGCCGAATATTATTCTAAACACGTGTTAGGTGCAATAAATGCTCCTTTGGCTTACCTCAACGACCATATGGCAGAAATTGATGCTAATAAAACCAATTACATTCATTGTGCGGGGGGCTATCGTTCAGTAATTGCCTGCTCTATCTTGAAGGCTCGTGGTATTCACAATATCGTAAATATTGCAGGAGGCTTTAAAGCTATTGAGCAAACCAACGTGCCTCAAAGTGAGTACAAATGTGCTTCTACAATGTCGCAACTTTAAAACCTATCTCTATGAGAGCAAACGCTCTCATAGAGACCTAAAACTGAACGAATATGAAAGCAGTATCTATTGTATTATTTTCCCTAATGATGCTTGCTACGTCTTGTAGCGAAGCTCAAAAAAAATCTAATAAACAAAATAAAGCTATGTTTCAGAATTTAACTCCCGATGAATTTGAAAAAGGAATGGCTCAAACCGATGCCATCATCATTGATGTTCGTACCCCTATGGAGTACAACGAAGGACACATCAAAAACGCTAAACTGATTGATATTAGCGACAGCGATTTTGAAAGCCAAATTGAAAAATTAGATAAAAGCAAGGCGTATTATGTGTATTGCCGTAGTGGTGGTAGAAGTAGCAGTGCCTCGCAAATTATGATAGAAAAAGGTTTTACTAAGGTCTATAATTTGAGAGGTGGTATTATTGCTTGGGCAAATTCAGGAAAAAACTTACAAAAGTAAGTTTTTTTAAAAATAAAATATAAATATATTCATATATTTTTTTATATTTGTATTAAAAAAATTATGCTAAATTTTGTAAAAAAACTATTTGGCGGGAACAATACGGCTCTCAGCCAAGCCATTTCGGAAGGAGCATTCTTGGTAGATGTTCGCACTCCTGCTGAGTTTGAGTCGGGAAGTGTGAAAGGTGCTGTCAATATCCCTTTGGATAGTGTGAGCAACCAATTGGATAAGTTTAAGAATAAAAAACATATTGTTGTTTTTTGCCGTAGTGGCAACAGAAGTGCCCAGGCAAAAGCCATTTTAGAGAGAAACGGCTTTAAAAATGTAATTAACGGAGGCACTTGGAACAGCGTAGCAAATTTGGTAAATCAAAAAATATAGAAATTTATGCTACAACTTTTAAACAAACATAAATGCTACCTAATTGGAGCTATTTTGGGAGCTTTGGGCGGGTACTTGTATTGGCAATACATAGGTTGCCAGAGCGGTACTTGTGCCATCACTTCAAAGCCTCTTAATAGCACTTTGTACGGCTCTCTGATGGGAACACTCTTTTTGGGAATGTTTGATAATCAGAAGCAAGGCACAAGACATAAGACATAGGACAGATACTTTTCAAATGTATAGCACTATCCATACATTTTGAACTTATCAAAATTACTTAATACTTAATACTCAATACTCAATACTCAATACTACTATGACTTTTCAAGAAATCATTAACTCCGAAAAACCTGTTTTGGTAGATTTTTTTGCCGAATGGTGCAGACCTTGCAAAATGATGTCCCCTATTCTGCAAGAAGTAAAGGCAGAAATCGGAGACGCCGCTAATATTATCAAAATTGATGTAGATAAAAATCCACAGGTAGCTCACAACTATCAAATTATGGGCGTTCCTACGCTGATGATTTTCAAAAACGGAAAGGTGCTTTGGCGACAAAGTGGCGTAGTACCCAAAGTAGGTTTGGTGAATGTGCTTAGGCAGTATGTTTAGTTTAGAATAAAGATAAAATGATTGTTGGGGGATATGGTTAGCTACAATAAATTAACCTTGCAGTTGGATTTGTGGAATTCTAAATTGCGTTCTTACCTTTTGGGAGATTTGCAGTACGAAAGCTATTTGCTTGAAAATAGCAGAGAAGAACAGGTTTTTACCCAATATATGCAAAAACTCAAAGAAGAGGGATTTTATGACGATACGATAGACTATTATTACCGAAATATCAAGAAAAATGCCGAAGAACTCATAAATTTGAAAAAACAAGGGAAAAGTCTCTTAAAAATTGCAAAAAATTACAAGATGTATGAAGAAAATTATTGCTTGCCTTTGAAAAATATTTTGTTGCATATACCTAAACATTTTTTGCTTATTAACCCAAAACTCTAAGTATTATGGCAAATCATCATCAAATCATCATCGTAGGTGGCGGAAATGCAGGCATTTCCGTTGCTGCACAACTTTTCCGCAAAAATGGCAACTTAGATATTGCCATTATCGAGCCTTCGGATAAGCACTACTATCAACCTGCTTGGACACTGGTTGGGGGTGGTGCATACGACGTAACCAAAACCGTTCGCCCCCAAAGCGAAGTAATGCCTCCCAAAGCAAAATGGATTAAAGACAAATGTGTTTCCTTCAATCCCGAGCAAAACCAAGTAACCGTAGGCAGTGGGGGTGTTTTCACTTACGACTACCTCATCGTAGCCGCAGGCATTCAGTTAGATTGGGATAAGGTGAAAGGCTTGAAAGAAACACTCGGTAAGAATGGTGTTTGTAGCAATTATAGCTACCAAACAGCTCCCTATACTTTTGAGTGTATCAAGAGCCTCAAACAAGGAAAAGCAATTTTCCACAATCCTCACACGCCCGTAAAATGTGGTGGTGCCCCCCACAAAATTATGTACTTAGCCGCCGACTACTACCGCAAACAGGGTATCTTGGATAAAATTGATATTCAGTATTGGAGTGGAGGAGCTCGCCTGTTTGCTGTACCTAAATACGAAAAAACGCTTTTGAAGGTAGTAAAACGAGGCAACATCAAACTCAATTTTATGCAACGCCTCGAGGAAATTGATGCGGCAAATAAGCGTGCAAGGTTTGTAGGAATGGCAGAAAACAACAAAGACGTAGAAACTTGGGTAGAATACGATATTATGCACGTTACCCCTCCTCAATCTGCTCCTGATTTTATCAAAAATAGTTCTTTGGTAAATAGTGCAGGCTGGGTAGATGTCAATGTGAATACCTTACAGCATAATAAGTACCCCAACATATTTTCTTTGGGCGATTGTTCGGGTTTGCCTACCTCTAAGACGGGTGCCGCTGTTCGTAAGCAAGCTCCTGTTTTAGTAGCCAACCTACTCAATGCAATGCAGAAAAAGCCACTTACTGCTTCGTACAACGGCTATACGTCTTGTCCTTTGGTAACAGGCTACGGAAAATTAGTTTTAGCTGAATTTGACTACAAAAACGAACCACAAGAAACCTTCCCCTTTGACCAGTCCAAAGAGCGTTGGACTATGTACCAACTCAAAAAACAAGTGCTCCCTTGGCTTTACTGGAACAAAATCCTTAAAGGAACAGCCTAATAAGCAATCAACTAAGAAATGCAGACCTTCTGCATTTCTTTTTTTAAACAAAATATAAAAATACAAAAATTTGTTTATATTTAAAAAAATAATCATTCTTTTATGGGCATTAAGTTTTAGTTATTGTGGTCTTGCCCAAGTACGCCAAGAGTTTTGGTCAAGGATTACTATGAACAGAAAAATAGATGAAAAATGGACGATAGGAGGAGATGTACAATATCGTAGTCAAGAAAACTATCACGAACAAAACCAACAACGTTTTGAAAACCCCTTGTTGCAAAGTATCAGAACGACTTTGTACTACAAAATTTCTCAAAAGAAAAATATCAGTCTGTTAGTTTCGCCTTTGGTGTATTTTAGAAGTTTTGATGTAAAAACTGATGGTACGATTACAGACCAAAGAGAATTACGAACTGCTTGGGGAGTAATACAACAGCAAGATATTAAAAAAATAAAAATCAGAAATCGCCTGCAATACGAAATGCGTTTTTTGAAGGTAGATAAGCCCGAACATATCTTACAACATAGGTTTCGTTGGCAAACACAGCTAACTATTCCCATTTGGAAAGCGAAAAATAAAAATTGGGGCATCAATTATGTAGTTTTTGACGAATTTTTTTGGGCATTGCAAAAACGCAAAAGTTTCTTTGAGCAAAATCGTTTTTACAACGCCTTACAGATAAAATATAAATGGACAGAGTGGAATATAGGGCTACAAAAAAGTGTTCAAAACATGAGAGGCGACTATATTGCTCGAAATCAATGGCATCTTTCGGCTACTATTGTACTTGATTAGTGTTTTACACCTTAAAATTTAGATGTGCTTATGAATAATCGACGCAATTTTCTCAAAAAAATAGGAATAGCAACCAGCCTTTCGGCTTTGGGCTTGCCTAATCTGTCTTTTGTACATTTTGAGGAAGATGATACCGCAAACAATAAACCTTTGAAAAAAAATAAAAAACAAAAAATAAGTATTTTTCAGACAACTGATGTACATTGTCAGGTACACGCTCACGATGAACTTTTTTGGGAAAATAATAAAGCGGTGTTTCGTAAAACAGGTGGCTACGCTTATCTTAAAACCTTGTTTGACAAGTTCAGACAGGAAAATCCCAATAGTTTTTTCATCGATACAGGCGATACGTTTCAAGGTAGCGAACTTTCAGTAAAAACTACGGGCAAAGCTCTTGTGCCTATTCTCAATGCCTTAGGATACAATCTGTACCTGCCCGGTAATTGGGAGGTGGTGTATGGTAAAAAAAATATGCAAACGCTTTTAGGTTCTCTCAATGCCCCGAAAGTTTGTGCCAATATGTACCACGATACGGGTAATGGGCAAAAAGGCGAGCTGATTTTCCCACCTTATTATATTTGGTACGTAGCAGGTATAAAAATAGGCTTTTTGGGCTATACCGACCATTTAGTTCCTATTCGTCAGTCGCCTAATTATAGTAAAGGTATTGTTTATACCAAACCCGAAGAAAATCTCAAACACTACGTACAGACACTCCGCGAGCAAGAGCATTGTGACTTTGTGATTATCGTAGCTCATCTGGGGCTTTCACAGCAAATCGCTTTAGCCAATAACCCTGACTGCGAGGGCGTGAATTATATCCTTGGAGGCGATACACACGAACGTGTCAGAGAACCTATTGTTTGCAAATATGCAAAAGTAGTAGAACCAGGAGCTTTTGGTTCATTTGTGGGGCATCTGGAGCTAACCATAGAAAATGGCAAAATCACAGACGAACGCTACGAACTTTTGGAAGTAGAAAGCCCGAAAATAAAGCCCGACAAAGATATTGAGAAACTTATCGCTCACGTAGAGGAGAACTACAAAAAAGACCTACAAGAAGTCATTGGTTATAGTACAATTCCTTTGTATCGTTATTTTGTAATAGAAAACCCTATTGATACAATGATTTTGAACGCCTTGGCTTGGAATTTTCCTGAAATAGATATTGTACTTTCTAATGGCTTTCGTTTCTGCCCTCCTTTGGCTACCCGAGACCATACGGGTAACATCCCTATTACGAGTGCTTATTTCTACGATATGTTTCCCGTAGATAGTAATGCCAAAACAGGCAAGGTTACAGGTGAGCAATTGAAAGAGTGGATAGAAAAAGAACTCAACAATGTTTTTGCCAAAGATGCTCGTGAGCGTTTTGGAGGCTGGGTAGTGAAGTTTAAAGGAATGAAAGTAATTTTTTATGCTTTTGGTGAAAAAGGCAAACGCGTACAAAGTATCTCTGTAAAAGGCGAGCCACTTGATATGCAAAAAACCTATACCATTATGGCTTGCGAAAGAGATGGAGACCCCGACAATATGCTTTGTAGAATAAAAGGCGTACAAGACCCCCGACTTTTACCTAAAACCCTGCATCAAATTATGAAAGATTATTTGAAAAAGAACTCGCCAGTAACACCTAAACCCGAGAAAAATGCAGTTGCCCTCGATGCCCTCGAAACATTGCTTACGCAAGTTACAGGGGTTACGTATTCGTTTAGATAATTTTTTTCGCGAACAACTAAAATTTAAATCCTATGAACGCACCAAATAATGATAACTTGCTAATGGCTATCTTGAAAACCTCGCAGATACTTATATTGTTGTTTGTACTTGCGATTATGGTTGTATTTGTAGCAATACTTGAATCTAAAACGCAAGTGCTTTACAAGGCTTTTCATCAGGAAAAAGTTATTTTGCAAGATAGCACCCAGCAAGCCAAAGAGGCTAAACCCGATTACTGGCTCGCTCCCGATGTAAGTACCATTCCCAACACCCCCGAAGGTGAATTGATAAAATACGGCAGAGAGCTTATTGCTCATACGGCTAAATATCTCGGTCCCAAGGGCGAAGTAATGCAAACTACCAACGGAATGAACTGCCAAAACTGCCATTTGGAGGCTGGTACAAAACCCTATGGCAACAACTACGGCTCGGTAGCTTCTACCTATCCCAAATTTAGAGCAAGGTCAGGTACAAACGAAACCATCGTAAAACGCGTAAATGACTGCTTTGAGCGTAGCCTCAACGGAAAAGCCTTAGACAGCAATAGCCGAGAAATGCAAGCCATTGTTGCCTATATCAAATGGTTAGGCAAAGATGTCCCCAAAGGACAAACAGCCAAAGGCTCAGGAATTGTAGATTTACCTTTCTTGGATAGACCTGCCGACCCTGCCAAAGGTAAAATTGTCTATGAACAAAAATGTACTTCTTGCCACAAAAAAGATGGCAGCGGCGAACTCAAACCCGATGGTAAAGAGTGGGCTTATCCGCCACTTTGGGGGGAAAAAAGCTATAACCACGGTGCAGGCTTATACCGAATTTCGCGTTTTGCAGGTTACATAAAATATAATATGCCCCTGGGCGTAAGTTATCCTGAGTCGCAACTGACAGATGAAGAGGCTTGGGACATAGCCGCTTACGTGAATTCAATGCCTCGCCCTACAAAAGATTTAAGCAAAGATTGGCCTGATATTTCTAAAAAACCCATAGACCACCCCTTCGGACCTTTTGCCGATGGCTTCGACGAAAAGCAGCACAAGTACGGACCCTTCGGACCCATAAAAGAAAAACGAGAAAAAGACAAAAAACAAAAAGAAGCCAAAAAAGTTTTACAATGATTACACAAGAACTGAAATTAGGTTTAAAAGAAAACTGGAAGCAATTCAGTTTATTGGTAATCATCAATGCCTTTGTGGGGGCAATGATAGGTTTGGAGCGTAGCATTTTTCCCGAATTTGCCGAAAGGGTATTCGGTATTACTTCTGCTACGGCAGTGCTATCTTTTATTATGGCTTTTGGTATCAGTAAAGCTATTACCAACTACTTTACAGGCAAATTGGTGAGCCATTTCGGAAGAAAAAAACTTTTGGTAAGTGGTTGGATAATCGCTTTGCCTGTACCTTTCCTGTTGATTGTAGCCGAAAATTGGGCTTGGATAGTAGTAGCTAATGTTCTTTTGGGCATCAGTCAGGGGATTACGTGGAGCAGTGCCGTCATTATGAAAATTGACCTTGTAGGCGAACGCCAAAGAGGTTTGGCAATGGGTTTCAACGAATTTGCGGGCTATTTTTCGGTAGGGGCAGTTGCTTGGGTAAGTGCTTGGATAGCTTCGCAGTACGGTATCAGACCTTATCCTTTTTATTTGGGGATAGGTATTGTCATAGTGGGTTTGCTATTGAGTAGCATTTGGGTAAAAGACACAACAAGATTTGTAAAAATGGAAGCCCAAAAAAGTGAGCAGAAGCAACATCAAAGCATATTTTGGGCAACAACATTCCACGATAAAGACCTAAGCAGTATCACGCAAGCAGGGCTTGTCAATAATCTCAATGACGGAATGATTTGGGGGCTTTTGCCAATGCTTTTGCTTCAAAAAGGTTTTGTAGATACGCAAGTAGGTTTTTTGGTGGCTGTGTATCCTACTGTATGGGGCATAGGGCAGCTTTTTATAGGACGACTCTCGGACTTATATTCCAAAAAAAGAATGTTGTTTTGGGGAATGTTTTTGCAAGGCATTGCTATTATGATTTTGCCTATGGATAATAACTTTATGCTTATAGCTGTTTTGGCTGCCGTTTTGGGATTGGGGACGGCTTTGGTTTATCCTACTTTTTTGGCGAGTATAGCCGCTTTGAGCCACCCCGAACAAAGAGCCGAAAGTTTAGGAACGTTCCGTTTTTGGCGAGATATGGGCTATGCTATCGGAGCTTTGTTTTCGGGTATTCTTACTGATTACTTCAACATTCAAACGGCTATTGTAGCGACAGGTCTGCTGACAATTATCTCTGCTGTTGTTATTCAATTGCATTACCAAACACAAATACAATTATGAAAAAATGTTTCATATTATCTATTTTATTTTTTGGCTTAAATCAACTTTGGGGGCAAGAAGCGATACAAGATACCACTACGTTGCTATATTATATGAAAAGTGGTAAATCGTATGGGCAGATAAGAAATTACCTGATGGCAACCAATAACCAAAAGCCTCTTACCGATTACTATGCTAATGCTTTGGGAGTTCATTTAGCTTACGAAACAGCTAAATGGAAAGGTTTAAAACTGGGTATGGAAGGTAGTTTTGTAGCTAAAACTTGGGCTTCTGACCTCACCCGTCCCGATAGCCTCACTGGGCAATTTAGCCGCTACGAAATAGGACTTTTTGATATTACTTACCCCAACAAAGCACTTATCAATTCCTTAGATAAACTCTATTTGAGTTATGAAATTGCCAAAACGCAAATTATACTTGGCAAGCAAAAACTCATTACGCCTTGGCTCAATCCGCAAGATGGACGTATGCGTCCTAATTTTCAAGATGGCATTTATCTAAAAACCGAAGAAATCAAAAATCTCAAAATCGAAACAGCTTGGATTTATGGCTTCTTGGTTCGCTCTACGGATAATTGGCTTACCTTGGCACAAAGTATCGGACAATATCCCGTAGGCGTTACCCCCGATGGATTACGCTCAGGGTATAGCAATAACCTCAAAAGTGCAGGTTTATTGATTTTATCTTTTACTTACAAGCCTATCAAATCTCTGAATTTACAAGTATGGAATTATTTTGTTGAAAATATTTTCAATACTACTATGAGTCAGGCTGAAGCCAATTTGTCTCACAAAAGTCATTCTTATTTTGTTGGTTTTCAGTGGCACTATCAAACGGCTCTCAATGACGGCGGAAACCCTGACCCTAATTTGGCGTATATCCCCAAAAATCAGACGAATTGGGCGGTTAGTAGCCGAGTAGGTTGGAAAAACAAACAAAGTCAAATTACACTGAATTACACCCGTATCGGTAAGCAAGGGCGTTTCTTATTTCCAAGAGAGTGGGGCAAAGACCCTTTCTATACCTTTCTTCCTCTGGAACGGAACGAAGGGTACGGTGATGTTCATAGTTTTATGGGGCAGGCTGAACACACTTTCTCAAAACTAAATTTAAAAATTGATGTAGGCTATGGGCATTATTACTTGCCTGATGTTCGCAATACTTTCTTGAATAAATATGGCTTTCCGAGCTACAATCAATTAAATCTGAATCTTGTTTATGCACACAAAGGTTTTCTGAAAGGTTTGCAAAGCCGTTTGATGTTAGTTCATAAATCTGCCTTAGCCGATACTTACGAAAATTTACGCTTTGTCTTCAATAAAGTGAATATGACCTCCTACAATCTGATATTCACTTATAGCTGGCAATAAATGAATTTTTTAGGTGAAATAATTGTTTTTAAATAGTAACAAAAAATATAAAATGATGACTTACGAAATCCAAGTAGAAAATATCAAATGTGGTGGCTGTATGAATAGCATCAAAAAAGCTATTTCTGCCATTGTAGGGGTAGAAAAAGTAGAAATCAGCAAAGAAACTGAAACCGTTGTGGTAGAAGGTGCTGAAAACTTGCGTACCAAAATTACCGAAAAATTAGCAAGTTTGGGCTACCCCGAAAAAGGTAATAACAACCTCTTGCACAAAGTCAAATCTTTTGTGAGTTGTGCTATTGGGCGTGTAACAGCCGAGTGAATAAGCAATTAGACACAAAAGTAAGACATTAGACAAGAAACATAATATTGTTTTCAGGACTTTACGAAATCGTAAATGTTTGTCTAGTTGTATGAAACTCTTATTAAGTAAGTAATTAGACACAAGAGGCAAGACACAAGAGGCAAGACAAAAAATTGTCTATCAGCATTTTATACCAATGAAAGTGTCTTTTTAATTTTGTGGAACTACTTAATTAGACAAAAGAAATCAGACATTAGACACAAGACAAAATGTTGCTTTTCAGATTTTTATGAAATACAAATATACGTTCAATTTTGTGGAGCTACTTACAACACAAAACCTTCAAAATTTAGTAATTTTGAAGGTTTTATAGATAAATTTTGAGCCTTTTTTTATTTGGTAAAAAACATAAACAAATAAATATACTAAAATATTTTTGTTTAATAAAAAATTTTTTTAACTTTGCCAACATATTGCTTAATGTCGGAAAACTTGGCTTTTAAAATATAAAAATAACAATATACGTTTATGCAAAAAATAGGATTGATGCTAATGCTGATGCTTTTTGGCTTGAACGTTTCGGCTCAAAAAGAAAAAGGTAAAAAACACACCGAAAAAACTACTCATAAGATAGTAGTGCAACTTTCTACCCCCGACACAGCGGCTCACAAAGTCTTGACCAAACAGCTCAATAACCTCACAAGCGTTTGGAAAGATGCTGATGTGGTGGTAGTCGTGCATAATCGTGGTATCAATATGTTACGTAAAAACCTCACCAACGTAGCCAAAGAAATAGAAACACTCTCGGAGAGAGGCGTAAAATTCTTAGCTTGCGAATTTACACTGCAACAACTCAACATCAAAAAAGATGAAATTGTAGAGAAGGCAGGTTTCACGCCTTACGGGTTGGTAGAAATCATCACAAGACAAGAAAATGGCTATGCCTACCTAAAAGGAGGGTTTTGATACGCAACTTATCAACAATACTCAATACTAATTACTCAATACTAACTACTAAATTTTTACATCTATGTTAGAATTACTCAGACAACCTTGGCACTGGTCGGTAGCAGGTGTTTTTATCGGGCTAACCGTACCTACTTTGCTTATTTTGGGAAATAAAAAATTCGGTATTTCTGCTTCGCTAAGGCACGTGTGTGCTTCTTGTATGCCTGCCAACATTCCATTCTTCAAGTACGATTGGAAAAAAGAAGTATGGAACTTGTTTTTTGTGGCGGGTGTGTTAATTGGCGGTTTCATTGCGGCTACATTTCTGAGCAACCCCGAACCTATCCAAGTAGCCGAAGCCACGAAAGCTCGTTTAGCCGAATATGGCATCAATACCTACGACTCGCTGATGCCAGCAGAAATATTTAGCGTAGATAACCTACTCACGCTCAAAGGCTTTATATTTTTTGTAGTAGGGGGCTTTTTGGTAGGTTTTGGCACTCGCTATGCAGGTGGTTGTACTTCGGGACACGCCATTATGGGGCTTTCCAATTTGCAACTACCTTCGCTAATAGCTACAATTAGTTTTATGATAGGAGGCTTTTTCTCAGCAAATGTGCTTTTACCACTTATTTTCAAGTTATTTTAGTTTTACACCAAAAAATTTAGACAGATATGGCAACTACACCGACACAACCAACCCAAGACATTCGCCACACCGATGCGATTTGTACCAACGAGTCACAACTAAAGCACCCTTGGTGGCATAACCTCAAATATACATTAGTGGGTATCATTTTCGGGATAGTTTTCGTAAAAGCCGAAATTATAAGCTGGTACAGGATACAAGAAATGTTTCAACTTACTTCTTTTCATATGTACGGCGTAATAGGTACTGCTGTAATCGTAGGAATGATTTCGGTAGCAATTATCAAGAAAACAAAAGCCAAAACTATCTACGGCGAACCTATTACCTTAGATAACAAAACCTTCAACAAAGGACAAATCATCGGAGGCTTGATTTTTGGTTTAGGCTGGGCAATTACAGGGGCTTGTCCTGGTCCTTTGTATGCTCAAATAGGAGCAGGTTTTGGGGTAGTAGCAATTACCTTGCTCAGTGCTATTCTGGGTACTTGGGTATATGGCTATTTTAGAGAAAAATTGCTTCATTAACCTTTCTGCAAAATGTAAAATAAGACTAAGTAATTAGACACAAGAGGCAAGACTTAGAGACAAGACACAATACCTTCTTTTAGATTTCTATGAAAATGCAAACTTCTGCTTAATTTTGTTCAACTACTTGATAGCAATTCTAAAAACTTATTCAAAAAAATGAAATTTGTATCATTTATTTCAGCTTTTATGCTTCTGGTATCAACACCTGTAGCACAAGAACACAAACACCACCATCATCAGGGAGAAGCCAACGAATTTATGAACAAAAGTAAGTTCGATAAGTTAGTAGAGCGTTTCGAAAACCCCGAGCGTGAACAATGGCAAAAGCCTGATGTAGTGATAAAGTTTTTAGGAAAATTGAAAGAAAAAGTTGTGGTGGATATAGGAGCAGGCACTGGTTACTTTGCCTTTCGGCTTGCTCCTTTGGTAAAAACTATCATCGCCGCCGATGTTGATGAGCGTTTTTTAGACTATATCCAAAAGAAAAACGAAACGCTACAACACAAAAACTTACTTATCCGTAAAGCCGAATACGACAAAGCTCCCGTAGCCCCTAATGAAGCTGATTTGGTTTTTAGTGTAAATGTGTATCATCACATAGAAAACCGTGTGGCTTACTTTTCGGAACTTTACCAAAAAATGAAAAAAGGCAGTGAGTTGGTGATTGTTGATTTCAAAAAAGGCGACTTGCCCCAAGGACCACCCGACGCAATGAAACTCTCCGAACAGCAAGTGCTTGAAGAATTGCAAAAAGCAGGCTTCAAGAAAGTGAAAATAGATACCAAAAGTCTGCCATACCAGTATATGGTGAAAGTAAAAAAGTAGAATAAGTATGCTCAACCGAACTTTGCCTAACTACGATTTCTTATTTGCCAAACTCAAACATATTGACTGGCGAATTAGATTTTGTGCTTTTTTGGAAGGTAAAGAGTGTATCACGCAAGACGAAATTACCTCGCCTCATTGTTGCGAGCTGGTGCAATGGATTGATGCCGAAGGGCTTAAAAAGTATTCAAACTTGCAAGAAATCAGGGAATTGGAGCAGTTACACTCACAGCTTCACGATATTAGTCAAAAACTTTTGCTTCAAAACTCTCAAAGCAGCAAAGTTTTTCTCTCTTACGATTACGAAAAACTACAAAATATTTCCAATCAAATTATTACACTCTTAAAAGACTTGGAACAAAAAATCAACCAAATAAAAAACGATTGATATGAAATTTTTTTTATTATTGTTGTTAGGCATTTTAACGGCTTGTGGAACAGAAAACACCCAAAACCAACAAACTAACACCCAACAAGACCAACAAGCCCCCGTGCAAATAGATTACCTGCAAAAAGGTGAAGAAATTACTACACAAACACAGACAGCACTTTTGAAGACCGTTTCAAAAGCAATCGCCGAGAAAGGTACAGACGGAGCAGTAGAATATTGCAATCTGAAAGCCCTTTCTATTGTAGATTCTCTTTCTAAGGCAAATAATTGCCAAATCAGGCGAGTTTCGGACAAGTATCGCAATCCGCAAGATAAAGCCCAAAATGCCATAGAAGAGAAAGCCTTGCAAACTTTTTTGGAAAAATACCAAAAACAAGAAAAATTAGAGCCTTTTACGTTACAAGAAGGCAAGGAAATCTACTACTTTAAACCCATAATGTTGGGAATGGAAACCTGCCTCAAATGCCACGGCGAAAAAAATAAAGAAATTGAACCCAAAACCTTGGGTGTTATCCAAAAGCTATATCCTAACGATTTAGCTCACGGCTACAAACTCAAAGATTTTAGAGGAATGTGGGCAGTGAAATTTAATGTTGAAAGATAAACTCGTCATCATTTCAACTTTTCACTGTACCTATGGCGTAGGCTTTTCCTTCGGCTTTGGGAACACCGCCCTCTTTTTCCAAAGTAATGATAAATTTATCAGGTTTCTCAAAGCATTTTACGGGCGAAAGTTTGCCCCAGTCAAATACGCCTGCGTCCCAAACAATATTATCGCCTTTGGTAACTGCCCATAATTGATACTGCTTGCCTTTGGGAGGTTTAGGCAGTGAGTTGGTAAAAATAAAGGCTTGTTTTTTTTCGTCGTTCCAAAAAATGGTAGCATAGCTTTTCGGGGCAACGTCTTGCAATCCTTCCAAATGAGTAATTTTAAACGAAGGATTTTGCACCAAAGCAAGTTCGTTTTCAATATCTTTGTATTTAGCCTCCAAAGCGATTATCTTTTTTTCATTTTCTATGTTTTGTGCCTTTACAATTGACAAATCGCGTTCGGCTTCTTTCCAAAGTGTATAGAAATGAAAATTTCCTGCTAAACTCATCAACAACAGAATTACGGTTGCCGCTATGCCGTATCGCTGTATGGTTGATGTGTTTTTGGCAGTACCCAAATAGGCATCTGATTGGGTGCTTTCAGTAGTAATACGTTGCATAATGCGTTCTTTGAGTTCTTGGGGCGGTTGCAACTCAAATTGCGACGCATACTCGTTCATCGCGGCTTGTAACGAGTACAGTTCTTCTCTGATTTCAGGGTATTTCTCTGCCATTTGCTCTACCTCTGTCCGTTCTTCTTCTGTGGCAATACCTAATACGTAAATACTTAATATGCCCGATTCGATATATTCCTGAACTTTCAAGTTCGTATTAGATTTAGGTCTATTTTAAAAATCAAAATCTTCTCGTAACAAATTACGAAGATGTTCTAAGGCGGCTCTTGCCCTTGTTTTCACGGTTCCGAGAGGGATACCCAACTTTTCGGCAACTTCTGCTTGGGTGTACCCCTCAAAGTACATCATATCTATAATTAACCGATGCTCGGCACGTAATTTTTTCAGCACTTCATTCAAGCCGATAAATTCACCGATTTGTTGGCTACTTTCATTACTCTTGTTTCTTACTTGTTTGCTTGCCAAAGAATCTTTGTGCTGCATACTATTTTTATATTCTTTGGAGCGAAGTTTATCTATAGCTGTGTTTCGGGCTATGTTGAGAGCCCAAGTAAAAAACTTCCCTTTGCTTGGTTCGTACGTTTCAACGTTATTCCAAATCTTTACAAAGGTTTCTTGCAAAATGTCCTGAGCCATCTCTTCGGAGCCAATAATCCTATAAATCACTCCATAGAGTGATGGGGCATAATGGTCGTAGAGATACCCAAAGGTTTTGCTGTTCCTTTGTTGTAACTGACTGACTAACTCGCTTTCTACAAAAAATGTTTTTTCTTTTTCCAAAAGAAATCAGGATTGGTGAGTTTAATGCCTTAAAATAAGCAAAGTTTTTCATCATTTGCAAATTTTAGGCGGCGTTCTGACTAATATGCCGAACCAAAGCTCTCTTTGCTATGGGCAATAGAGTTTCTTCCAAAGGGTACGGCAATTTAGCATTCACCAAAAAGGTTGCAGGGTTAGGCAGTTTCTTATATTTACGAAGTAAATTGATTTTTAGATTTTCAAAGCTTTCAAAAATACTTTTTTGGATTGTTTCTAAATAGTGAATATGGATACCTCTGTACTGATTATCGGCACTATCAAATATTGAGATTTGATACTGATAAACCAGAATATGACGCAAAATTTCTTCGTGCAACAGCATATATCCTTCATTTTCGTAGAGTGAGCGAAGCCCAATGGGAACAATCTCGAGGTGTTGTTCTACATACTCATAAAGATTTTTGCCTTCTTGCAATAATTTTTTAAAATTGGGGAGAGCAAAACTGATAATCTCTTCCAATTCTTGCATCAATTCATCATCTTCAACCAAATGTTCGTATTGAAGTTTTAATTTTTTGAAATCAATTTGACTAATTTTTTGAGGGAAACTTTCATACAAAAGTTTTTTATGTTCTTTCACGGTCAGTAAGTTCTGATAATGGAAAATCAAATCTGAAAGGTATGGATACAATTTGCTTGCCTCAAATTCATCTTTGATATCTTTAAAATATGCCAACAGCACGTATTTTTTGTACTCGTAGTCAATCAGACCTTCGGTGAGCCAATTATGAGCCAAGTGTTTCATAAAGCTAAGGTTTGGTTCGGAAAACAAAAATCAATCCTAAAAATACAAACAATACAAAAATTTAACAATGAAAAATATTAAAAAAATCGCAAGAAATGTTAGAACAAAACACTTTCTACAATTTTTAAGAACATATTTTGTGCCAGTTTTCAAGAAGTTTTGAAAAACGAAAGCAGGTCGTTTGGTCGGTTTTTTTTAAAAAAACTCCACCTAAAACAGAAAAATGTATTAAATTTGTAGTTCAAACTTGCATTATCGCTTTTTAAAGAAAATCACTATTCACAATGGCTAATTTTATTGTAAATGCTCTGGCAAAATTGGTAGGCTCAAAAGTAGAGAAAGACCGTAAAGAGCTACAGCCCTACATCGGAAAGGTAAATTTGGAGTTTGCTCAATTACGAGAAGTTTCCAATGACGCTTTACGTGCAAAAACCCAAGAACTAAAAGATTACATCAAAGAAAAACTAAAAGATATCGACAATCAGATTCTTGCTTTGCGTAAGCAAATAGAAGCTAATCCGCAGATGGGCGTGTTGGAGCAAGAAAAGATTTTTAATCGGATTGATGAACTCGGAAAAGAACACGACAAAGCCTTAGAGGCAGTTTTAGATGAAATTTTGCCTAAAGCCTTTGCCATAGTAAAAGAAACAGCACGCCGTTTCAAAGAAAACGAAGAATTAGAAGTAACTGCCACCGATTTTGATAGAGAACTTGCCGCAAAAAAAGATAACGTAGAAATTCGTGGCGATAAAGCCATCTGGAAAAACTCTTGGATAGCTGCGGGCAATCGTATCACATGGGATATGGTGCATTACGATGTCCAAATTATCGGTGGGGTGGTCTTGCACAAAGGCAAAATCGCTGAAATGGCAACAGGCGAAGGAAAAACTTTGGTAGCTACTTTTCCTGCCTTTCTGAACGCTCTCGGAGGTAAAGGCGTACATATCGTTACCGTGAACGATTACTTGGCTCGCCGCGATAGCGAATGGATGGGACCGCTCTTTGAGTTTCACGGGCTAAAAGTAGATTGTATCGATAAGCACCAACCCAACTCACAGGCTCGCAGAAATGCTTATTTAGCAGACATTACCTACGGCACTAATAATGAGTTCGGTTTTGATTATTTGCGTGATAATATGGTTAGCTCACCCGAACAGTTGGTACAACGCAAATTGCATTATGCAATGGTTGATGAAGTGGATTCAGTTTTGATTGATGATGCTCGTACCCCGCTCATCATAGCAGGACCTGTCAGCAAAACAGGGCAAGAAGAAATGTTTTATGCTCTCAAACCTCGTGTAGAGAAACTCGTAAATGCTCAAAAACAGGTAGTCAATGAATTTTTGAATGATGCCAAAAAGAAAATTCAGGCAGGCGACACCAAAGAAGGGGGGCTTTCGCTGTTTAGAGCTTTCAGAGGCTTGCCCAAGAGCAAACCGCTCATCAAGTATCTTAGCGAAACAGGTATCAAGGCGATTTTACAAAAAACCGAAGCCATCTATCTTGCCGATAATCAAAAACTAATGCCACAAGCCGATGAACCTCTCTATTTTACCATCGACGAAAAGACCAACCAAATAGAACTCACCCAAAAAGGCTTGGACTTGATTACCACCTCAGGCGAAGAACCCGACTTTTTCGTATTGCCCGATATTGGCTCGGAAATTGCCAAAATTGAAAGCAATACCACACTTAGCTTGGAAGAAAAAGCCCATCGGAAAGAGCAACTTATTACAAGTTACAGCATCAAATCCGAACGCATACATATTGTCAATCAGCTCTTGAAGGCATATTGTATGTTTGAAAAAGATGTAGAGTACATTGTAATAAACGGTGAAGTTAAAATTGTTGATGAGCAGACAGGGCGTATCATGGAAGGTAGGCGTTATTCCGATGGCTTACATCAAGCCCTTGAAGCCAAAGAAAATGTAAAAGTAGAACAAGCTACACAAACTTACGCAACCATAACGCTACAAAATTATTTCCGTATGTACCATAAATTAGCAGGTATGACGGGAACAGCCGAAACCGAAGCAGGCGAATTTTGGGAAATCTATAAGTTAGATGTAGTGGTTATTCCTACCAACAAGCCTGTCATTCGTAAAGACCACCAAGACTTGGTCTATAAAACGATGCGTGAAAAGTTCAATGCTATCATAGAAGAAATTGTTCGCCTCACTCAGCAAGGCAGACCCGTGCTGGTAGGAACTACCTCGGTAGAGATTTCAGAGTTTTTGAGTAGGCTTTTGAGTATGCGAAAGATAAAACATCAGGTTCTCAATGCCAAACAACATCAGAAAGAAGCCGAAATCGTAGCTCAGGCAGGTCTGCCCGGCACCGTAACCATTGCTACCAATATGGCAGGACGCGGTACAGACATCAAACTCACCCCCGAATCAAGAGCCGCAGGAGGGCTAGCAATTATCGGCACAGAACGCCACGAATCGCGTCGTGTAGATAGACAGCTACGAGGGCGTTCGGGCAGGCAAGGCGACCCTGGCTCATCGCAGTTCTTTGTGAGTTTGGAAGACAACCTAATGCGTTTGTTTGGCTCGGATAGGATTTCGAGCATTATGGATAAAATGGGATTGAAAGAAGGTGATGTCATTCAACATCCTTTGGTTACTAAATCTATCGAGAGGGCTCAAAAGAAAGTAGAGGAAAATAACTTTGGCATCAGAAAACGCCTCTTAGAATACGACAACGTGATGAATATACAACGCGAACAAATCTACAAACGCCGCCGAAATGCTCTATTTGGTGAAAGACTGCAAATTGATTTGTATACCATTATGTTTGAAGTTTGCAAACAAACTTTGCAGAATATGCAAAGCCCCGATAACTTCGAAAACTTTGAACTGGAATTTGTCTCTATTTTTGGCTTTATACCTGATATAAAACCTTCGGAATTCAATTCCAAAAATACTGAAAATGCCCTCCGAAAACTTTACAATCAAATTGTTGCTTATTATAAAGATAAAAAACAAGCATTAGCCGACAAGCTTTTTCCCGCCTTGCAACTACAATTCCAACAAACCCAAGGCAGATTTACCAATATTAGTATTCCTTTTGGTGATGGTAGAAAACAGATTTATTTGGAAGTAAATTTCCAAAAAGCTGTTGATACACAGGCTCAAGAGGTAGTGAAAGAATTGGAAAAAGTAGCTACCTTAGCCATTATAGACCAAGAATGGAAAGAGCATCTACGCGATATGGACGAGCTGAAGCAATCGGTGCAGTTGGCTGTTCACGAGCAGAAAGACCCGCTACTTGTCTATAAATTTGAGGCTTTTGAGTTATTCAAAGCCTTTATCAGCAAAGTAAATAAAGATATAATTTCGTTCTTGATGCGTGCCGATGTAGTGGAGGTAGAACAGCCTCGTGGCTTTACTCAAGAAATAAAAGTACGAAAAGAAAGCCAACATAAAAACGTAAAAACCAAAAAAGAGGATTATCTCTCAGCAATGACAGACGAATACTACGACCCCACTCCCGAAACGCCAGTAAAACAACAACCTATTCGTGTACAGAAAATAGCCAATAGAAACCAAAAAGTAAATGTAATGTACAAAGATGGCAAAGTACTGAGAGATGTAAAATACAAAAAAGTAGAAGCTGATATTGCCAATAATAAGTGTGTTCTGATTGACTAAGCCCTACCGCTTGTAATTAGCAGTTAGATAAGTAATTTCACAAAATTAAACTGACACTTTATTGCGGCAAAATACTGTTATAGGGCATTTTAAACAGACATCGTAACAAACAAAAATAGAATATGAATTACGAGAAAATTTCAGAAAAAATTGAACTTCAGATAGAAACACTTTTTGAAGAACTTAGGTCAGGAATTTCGGCAAGGGAAGACAGCCGAGCCTTTGGTGCGATGATTGAAAAACGAATAACTGAAAATTGGGGTAACGTTTGTTCAAACTTGGGTTATCAAGCCATTGACATACCGGGTAGAAGGACAATATTCGACTTCGCTTGTAAAATTCAAAACAAACTATTTGGCTTTGATGTAAAAACCAAAGACCTTGATTCAACAAGGTATTCAGACGGTGGCGTGTGTGCGGTTGGAAATCTACTCAAGTTTCTTGCTAATGACAAAGGTGTCTTTATGATTGTTGAATTTGGACACGATAAATCAACGACAAAAAACAGCAGTAGGGACATTGAATATATTCGTGTCGCCCCTTTTCGTTGCCTCCCAGAAAACACTTATCGTATTGAGAACTTGGGGACAGGTCAAGTAAGACTAAACTACACAATAAATCAGGTTTGGGATGAAATTGACTGGAATAGGTCTTACAGCGACTTCTTCGATATTTTTTGCGACCTTGCGATAACTCACTACAGGCGAGTAAAAGCAGATGCAGAAAAACGAATTAAATCAATAGAACAATTTAAAGATGGCGGATATCAAAACTTTCGATTTATCAGATAAAGATTTGCAAATTGGAGATGTTTTCACTCCAATCAAATGGGGTGAATTTGCCGTTGAGAAATTCGACTTGTTTTCCAAGTGGCTAAATGGTGCTTCAATCTTTGACCCGACAATGGGGGAAGGAAATCTACTTGAATCCTTAATTACCTTTGGTTTATCAAAGGGACTTGCTATTGAAAACCTGCCCAGCAGCAATCTGTTTGGCAATGAATTAAATACTTTATATTACAATAAAGCGATAAATAAGTTCAAGGAAAGGTATGGTTTAGATATGTCCAAAAACTTCACGAATGAAGATTTACTAAGACTTGAGCCTAAAAAATACGACATCATTTTTGGGAATCCGCCCTGGAAAAATTTTGTGGACTTACCAGAAAGCTATAAAGAACAGATTAAAAGCTATTTTTTCAAATTTGACTTAGTTGGGAATACCCAAAATCTTTTATTGGGTGGCAGTAGAATTGATATTGCAGCACTGATTATTCAAATATCAATCAAAGACTTTTTAGTTAAAGATGGTGAAGCAATTATTTTTTTGCCACTTTCATTATTTTTAAATGATGGAGCAAATAGAAATTTTAGAACTTACAGCATAGGAGATGTAGAATACAGTGTTGAGTCAATTTTTGATTTTAATGATGAAGATGTATTTGGCGGTATTGCTACACGATATGGTCTGAGTCATTTTATCAGAGACAAAAAAACAATTTTCCCTATTTCGTACTATCGGAAAGAATCAGGCATCTGGAATTGTTATTTAGCAAAGCCAATGTTTCACGAGACCGACCCTTTAAGTATTATTTCAAATAACAAAAGTGAGAACTTCGATAGTATTAAACCAGTCATAATAAAAAAGGAATCAAGCCCAAGACAAGGCATTAATACTTGTGGAGCGAATGAAGTATATTTCTTTGATGAATTGATTGAAGAGAATGAAGATTTGGTTAGAGTTTCTAATAAGAGCAAAGACAAAATCATTTTACCAAAGAAATTTATTTTCCCTCTCATTACATCGAAAGAGTTTAAGGGTGAAGTCTCAAATCCTACAAAGTGGGTGCTATTACCATACAACAAAAGTGGTAAGCCGTTGGATTGGAAACAAATTCAACAGTTCCCTGAACTTTGCACTTATCTTGAATCAAACAAAGATGTCTTGCAAGGTAGAAAGGGGGTTATGCTCAATGCTATGCTTAATCGTGGTTATTGGTGGGCTATGTTAGGAGTAGGTGAATACAATTTCTTCCCATACAAGGTGGTGTGGGAAGCATACGGCAAGACAACGTTTAATCCGACAGTATTTGAAGGTGTTTGGCAAGCAAACCAATCATTACAAGCGTTTATTCCTGTTAAGTCATTTGCTGAAGCTCAAAGAATACAGAAGGATTTATCTGACAAACAAATAGAAAACTATCTTCTATCATTAAAAATGGAAGGAACAATGAATTGGGCTCAACCAGGAAAAATCAAGAAAATAATTAAATACGAAGAAGATCCCTGACCTTATTCTGAAAAAAAACGCCCTATAACAGCAGTTTGGCAAAATGGCGGGTTTAGTGCTAAATTGAACATTTGGTTTTCAAAAGACGTTTAGTTCTAAGTGCCTCAACAAAATTAAACGTACATTTATGTTTCTGTAAAAATTGGTTTTCTCGTCACCAGCGAGCCGCAGGCGAAGCAACTCTTTCACCGTCATTGCGAGCCGCAGGCGAAGCAATCCTTACTCATTCACCAACAGATTACTTCGGTTTGCTACCGCAAACCTCGTAATGACGTTGATTTTTTTGCCTTAGCATTACTTGTTATGCATTACCAAAATGTAAATATACGTTTAATTTTGTGGAACTACTTAATAAAGAAAAAATCCTGAAAATATCGTACTTTCAGGATTTTATGATTTATTGAAAATAGATTTAAAAACTATATCTCAAACCGAATTGTGCTTGCCATACTGAACGTGTATTGTTAGAATTCAGATATTTGTTGAACCCAGCTTCGGCTTTATCTATTTTTACGGCACGCGTTACGGGGTCTTGTGAGGCACTGATAACTTTTACATCAGAATTGAAACGATATACGATATTACCTGTAACTTGGTCGTATTGTACGGCTTGGATAGGATTGCTTCTACCGAACTGAATAACGCCCCATTTTCTGTTAAGCAAATTACCGATATTGATAATGTCCCAAGTGATTTGTACTTGATGTTTTGCCTTTTTGGAAGGAGCATTGATGGTATGCGTAAAACGCAAATCAAAGCGATGATTCCAAGGAGCAACAGCACCGTTGCGTTCAGCGAATTGACCTCTGCGATTTTTCAAACTTTTTTCACCTTCAATAAATCTATTAAACCCTTCCCACTGAAATTCGGGAGTGAGTGTATAAGAAGCTCTTGTGATGAGGTTGCCGTTGGCATCGGTGAAGCCGAAACTGCTTACATCAACATCTTTCGAATAGGTTTGAAACTGAATTTCAGAGGCATTGCGAGGAATGTAAATCAAATCGTTGTTGGGGATACCATCTAAATTGATGTCGTTGATACCACCCGAAGCGGCTTGTACGATAAAGGAATAGTTGTTACCAATTTGTCCATTGTAGAACATAGCAATTTGCGAAGAGCCGTACTCGTTCCAGTTGTAAGTGTATCCGAAGGAGGCGATAGCTCTGTGGCGAACATTGAAGCTGTTTTCAGCAATTACAGGCGTGTTGGGGCTATTTGCACCAACAATGATGTTGTTGAAATTAGAAGATGAAACCGAGTTGGTAGCACTTAGAGCATCGCGGGCAATAGAATAGGTGTAGGCAATATTTCCGAAGAAGTTTTGAGCATTTTTGCGTAACTGAGCTGTTGCACTATATTGTACGCCACCTTGCACGTTTTCAAGTACATACACACCTGTAAAATTAGTAGGGTCGAGCAGGCGAGGTCCTTGTCCGAAAGTACCGAAAAGAGGTCTGCCTTCATTGTTCAATATGCCTTGTTGTCCTGCCAGATTGATGTTACGGAAGTACATATCGTTGATGGTACGCGTGTAAATGAATTCAGCTGTACCTACGATGCCCCAGAAAGGTAGTTTTTGGTCAATGCCCAAACTCGTACGGAATACTTGTGGCAGGCGTAAATCGGGATTAGTGAGATTGACTACCGAAGTTCCGCTTTGAGCCCCAGCACCGGGAGGCAGGTAATTGGGGTTAGTAAGAATAGCATCTCTTTGGGCTAAGGTAAGTCCTGCGAAGATAGCGTTTAGCTGTGCTTGGTCTTGGATATTGACTTGTCCGAAATCCACACCGCTGTTGCTGTATTGGTTCGAGAGCCATACGAAAGGTGGGCGTCCTGCAAAAATTCCTGTGCCGCCGCGTACTTGGGTTTTGCCATCACCTTTTGCGTCCCAATTAAAACCAACTCTTGGCGACCAAAGCACCTTAGGCGTAGGGGTGAGGTCATTACGGATACCAAATTTTTCTTCAAACAAGCGGTTACGGCTTACGGTACCGAGCATCATAGGCAAATCGGCTCTTAGTCCGAGCGTGAGGCGGAGGCGGTCATTTGCACTCCATTCATCTTGCACATACAAGCCAAGTTGTACGGCAGACCATTTTGCTCCTTGGCGGGGGTCATCGGTACGAGAGTAATTTTTTAGATAGGCAATCGGCACACCTGATTCTAAACTGAAATTAGGAGCGTTGGGGTCGATTTGTCCCGTTACAGGGTCGCGGGGAGCAAGTACCGAAGCAAAACTCCATTCACCTGCAACTGCCTGAATGAAAATGTTATTGAACTGATAAATCTCGTTTCTTGTACCAAGTAAAAATTTGTGTTTTCCTCTAAACCAAGTGAGGTGGTCGGTAATTTCTATGAGATTTTGGCGGAGGCTGTTTGCCCCTGCAATTCTGTCTAAACCTGTAATGGCTGTCCCTAAGTCGGCAATGTTGACACGCATACTGGGGAAATCTCTCTCCTTATTGGCTCTAATATCAAAAATATTTGTGTAGCCTATTCTGAACTCATTGCTTAGCTTATTGTTGAAACGGCTTTGTACTTCAAAAACCGTGGTGTTGGTTGTGTTGGTAATTCTTGTGCCTGAGTTGGGGAAAGAGAAGTTGGAACTATTTCTGAAAATTTCTTGCGAAAAGGCTTTAATGAAATTGTGTCGAAGCGTGAAAGTGTGTTTGTCGTTAAGGTTGAAGTCTAATCGGGCGAAGACTTTGTTGTTGTTTTGGATATTGTCGTAGTTGGCAAGGGGGTCGCCGGGGTCGTAATTGAAACGCTCGCGGTGAATACGCCTGATTTCATTGAGTTCGGCAAGGATTCTATCTTGTGCCGCAGGGTTGTTGCGTGTGTAAAAAGGTAGAGTGAATAAATTTGGCTCATTTCTTCTGCCTATTTCGCCATTTACAAAGAAAAAGAGCTTATTTTTGATAGCCGCACCGCCTACACGGAAACCGTATTGATTGTCTTGGAAATTAGTAACCGTAATTCTTTGGTCAGCCACTCGGTTTCCTACCAAATTTTGTGATTTGATGAAGCTATACACCGAACCTTCCAACGTGTTTGTACCGCTACGCGTTACGGCATTTACGCCACCACCCACAAATCCACTCTGACGGACATCATAGGGGGCAAGTACCACCTGAATTTCTTTGATAGCATCAAGACTAATAGGTTGTGTGCCTGTTCTACCACCGGGCGTACCTCTATCATTCAAGCCGAATACATCGTTATTGACTGCTCCGTCAATCATCACGTTGTTGTAGCGGTTGTTTTGTCCTACAAACGAAAGCCCGCCATTCGCCTGTGCCGAAAATTGAGGAGTAAGCCTCACAAAGTCTTCCAAACCTCTGGAAATCGTAGGCAAGGCATTGATTTCTTCGGTAGAAATATTTGTAGAAGCTCCTGTACGTGAGGCATCAAAAATTTTATCTTTTTGGGCAACTACTTCCACGGAGGCAATTTCTTCTGCATCTTCGGGGGCGATGAAATTGATTTTAAGGGTTTGCCCTAATTGCAACACGATATTACTTTGTTTTTGAGTTTTGTAACCAACAGCTTCCACCGTAACCGTGTAAGGACCGCCTGTCTTCATATTCGGAATGAAGAAAGAACCTTCTTCGTTGGTGGCGGCACCGTATTTTGTGCCTGTGGGTTCGTGTATAGCAACGACAGTCGCTCCAATCACTGCCTCTTTTTTGTTGTCGCGTACCGTACCTTCCATCGAGGCAGTCGTGATACCTTGTGCATTTGCTTGGCTATACGAAAGTAAGCACAGAAAAGCAAGGAATAAAAAACGTAAATTTTCTCTCATAAAATTAAAATCTTTTTTGTCAATTTTTCTGCAAATCTAAAATTTTCAAAGCGAAACACAACAACTTGTGTGTTAAATTACCTTAAAGAATTTTTTACAAAAAGTAATGTTACTTTTTGAATGTTTCAGGGGATATATGTAAGAATTATACTTATTTTTGCCAGACAATAAGTACTTATCAGTAAGTAAGCATTGAGAGCTAATAACCAAGAATTTTTCTCGGTTATTAGTATTCTTAACTTTGGCTTAACCATAATGCAAAACCTTTTACTTAATTTTGTGCAAAAGTAAAGTTTAAACTAAAAAAGTTTTTTTATGAAGAAAATTTATCCAAGAACGATAATACTCTTTTTGTTCCTTCTACTACTGGGAACGGAAGGCGTGAAAGGGCAGTTACTTACAGAGCAATTTGAGTATGGTGCTTCTAATGGAGCTCTGACAACGGTGAGTGGGGGCAACTGGGTTGAACACTCTGCAGGTACTCAACAAGTTAATTATGACGCTTCGGGCAGTCTTAGTTTAGGGACATATCCAACGTCAGGTGGAAAAGCTACTTTTACGACAACAGGTCAAGATGTGAATAGGGCTTGGGCTACCCCTGTTACCTCTGGTACTTTGTATGTATCTTTCTTAGTAAATATTACAAGTGCTCAGGCAACGGGGGATTACTTCTTCCATACTGGACCTAATCCAATAGGTACAACTTTTAATAATAGAGTTTTTGCTCGTTTAAGTGGAGGTAATTTACAATTTGGTATACAAAAGGGAAGTGCAACACCTGCAACTTATGGTACAACTAACTTTTCAACAGGTACTACATACCTAATAGTTGTTAAATATCAGTTTAATTCTGCAACAACTTCTGATGATGTTTCAAGTATATTCGTTTTTAGCACAAATGCTCCAGCAACGGAGCCAGGAACGCCTGAGGCTTCTAATAGTGCTGGAACAGACCCTACTTCTTTTCAAACAATAGCCATCAGACAGGGTACAGCAGCCAATGCTCCTGCTGGAGAAATTGACTATATCCGTGTGGGAACGACTTGGGCTGAGGTTACTTCTGCTGCCACCCCTACTATTACCGTAACCCCTGCTACACTTTCAGGTTTTACAACTACGGTTGGTTCACCTTCGGCTTCGCAAAATTACTCATTGAGCGGAAGTAACTTAACGCCTGCATCAGACAACATCACGGTTACAGCCCCTACTGATTACGAAGTTTCTACGGATAACACAACCTTTTCGGGAAGTGTAAGTGTTCCATATAGCGGTGGTACGCTTTCGGCAACTACCATTTATGTACGCATAGCGGCTTCTGCTCCTGCGGGTTCGCCCAGTGGCAATGTAAGCAATGCAGGTGGCGGAGCTACTACTCAAGACGTAGCCGTAAGTGGTACGGTGGTAGTACCTATTGCTAATATTCGCAATTCTATTTCTCCCGCTCCCAACCTTGAGCAAGTTGCTCCTTTTGCTGTGGGTACTCCTGTAATTGTGAGAGGTGTTTTGCATGGTGTAAATAGAAATGTAGATGCAAATCCTGCAAACGGAACAAAACAAAGATTTGAGTTTGCCCTGATAGACAATAGTGGAGTGAGAAGTGGTATTACGGTTCGCCTAAACGGCACGGTTGATGTTGCTCCCATTGATTTACAAGAGGGTGATAGTGTACAAGTTTCAGGAACCGTAGGTCAGTTTAGAGGACTCACACAAGTTAATGTAACTTCTATTACTCGTTTTGTAACAGGCAGACCCCGAAAAACACCTGTTACGGCTACCGTTATCGGAGAAGACCAAGAGTCTAACTTGATTAGATTAGATAACGTAACCGTTGCGGCAAGTGCTTGGCCACCTACTCCTCATACAGGCTCGGGCTTCAACGTAAATATTACGGTAGGTTCTAATACGTATGTAATGCGTATCACTTCGGCAAGTGAGCTGTTCAACAAAACGTATGCACAAGTGTTTGGGGCTTCCGAACCTACAACAGGCATTACAATTATTGGCGTGGGTGGTCAGTTTGGCAATACTTCTCCTCCTTTCAATACAGGTTATCAGATATTTCCTTATCGTTTGAGCGATATTATTGCTCCTGTACCCATAGTTCCAGAACTTGGTTCAAATGCTCCTACCTCAGGTTTTGATTTTGGTACGGTACGTAAAAATGAGGTTTCTGCCTCTGTTAGCTACAAATTGAAAGGAAAAGATTTACCTATTACTGGTTCTAATACCAACACGGTAGTTACTGCTCCTGCTAATTTTCAGGTGTCTAAAAACAATACCGATTTCTTTGACTTCATTACTTTCACTAATGCCGAAGTAATGGCTGATTCGGTTAATGTATTTGTTCGTTTTGCTCCTGTTTCCGAAATCAACGGATTTAAAGGAGGCGATATAACCAATGCTGTGCCGGCAGTTAGCCCCACACTGAACGTAAATGTAGCTGTAAGAGGAACACAAGCAGAGCCATTAAGCCTTGCTGACGAGCTTGCCGCACAAGTAAAGGTTTATCCCAACCCTGCTCGCAATACTATCCAAATGGAGAGCAATCAATGGTACGAAGTAGAATTACAAGACATCACAGGCAGGACAATAGCAAATTTTGCTTCTAACGAAATCGTAAAAATAGATAATCTTGCTAACGGCTTGTATATTTTGCAGTTTAAAAAAGATAACATTAAGTTTGCCAAACGTCTGATTGTACAGAAATAAAATAAGTTTTTGGTTATGGGTGATTGAGCGTAGCCGAAATCACCCATAGCGACAATTAAAAGTTTAAAAAACGAAAATAATATGAGAAAAATTTATCTGATACTTTGCTTGCTACTGGCAAACATAGCCTATTCGCAAACAATTGAACCCATTGCAACAGCAAGGCTCAAAAGTAATGGAACAGTAGTTACGGTAGCTGGTGTAGTTACCAACGATGCCGCCCATGACAACCGCAATCGAAACCGTAGCTTTCAAGATGGCACAGGTGGGTTGAATATTTTTGCCCAAAACACTCCTGCCGCTCCTGCTTTGCAAGCCCTCAAACCCGGCGATAGCATCATAGTTACAGGCACGCTGGCAGAATTTAACAACCTGAAACAATTAGTAGAACCTCTCACAATCAATGTAGTAGGCACGAAACCTGTTCCTGCTCCTATTGTAGTTACACTTGGCGACCTGCGAAACCCTGCCTACGCAGAAACCATCGAAAGTATGCTCGTGAAAGTAGAAGATGTGTTTTTTGATACGAGTGATGCCATCTTTGGTAGTGGAAATGCGGGTAGAAGCTATTACATTAGAGATAATCGTTTTCCTACGCCTCCGGGCAATTGTTTTCCTGTTTCTGCCAATTGTAACCAAGGTCCGGTGGTGCGGGTAAATCCGGGCAATTCTTTGGTGGGAACAGAAGTACCTCGTGGTACGGTGAGCATTACGGGCAATCTTGGGCAGTTTGCTGCTGCCTACCAAATTGTAGTACGTGGCAAACAAGATGTGGTGCTTGGTTTGGCAATAGAAAATGTAAATCAGGAGAATATCCGCACGAACTCATTTCGCCTTACTTTTCAAACTAACCAAAGAGCAAAGGCGAGAGTACGTTGGGGAAGCATTTTTTTAGTTGATGTTGATGATACCGACCCTACAAACTATGTAGCTAATTACGATACTACCTTTGTTGGAGAAATCAATCGTACAGAATTAAATACCAATCATATTTTTGACATTACGGGCTTAGATGAAGCCAAAAGTTATTTCGTAGAGATATTTTGTACCAATGCCGATGGGGACAAAACAGCTATTTTTGGAGATGTATATGGTACGGCTTCGCAATCTACGGGAGAGATAAAAGTATTTTTTAATAAAACAGTAGATGTTTCTTTATCTCGCAATGGGGCTACTCCTATTGTTACAACGGATATGGCTCAAGTAATAGCAGATTACATTGACAAAGCCAATGAATCAGTGGATGTTGCTATGTATAATATGAATGCAGCAGGAGGTGTTAAAATTGCTACAGCACTGAATGCAGCAAGAGCCCGTGGTGTGCAAGTTCGCTTTATATTTGGAGGTGAATCGGCTAATACAGGCTTGAGCTTGCTGAGTGGAGGTCCAACAGGTATTCCTAAACTAAGAGATAGAAACGTAGGTGGTCCAGCGGCTTTGCAAAGAACAGGTACAGGTAATCACAATAAATTCATTGTAATAGACCCCGAAAGCCGTTTGAATTCTTATGTAATTACAGGTTCAGGAAATTTTACGAATAATAATTTATTCACAGACCCTAATAATTTTATCATTATTCAAGACCAAGCCTTAGCTCGTGCTTATAGAACAGAATTTGATGAGATGTGGGGAGAAGGACCTGTGAACCCTGCTAGTACGGTTACAGTAGGAATAGGAACAAGTCTAGACTTCAACAGACAGAAATTGTCTCGTATGGGTGCTCAGAAAATCAAAAACACACCTTCCAAATTTATCATAGGCGATAGACTAGTTGAGTTGTACTTCTCACCAACCGATAGAACTACAAATGCTATCCGAAAAGCTCTGTACAGCACCAACAACGACATGCGTTTTGCTTTGCTCATTTTAACCTCTGATGACTTACGCGTACCAATAGACTCTATGCAAAATGTAGGTTGGGACGTAAAAGGCTTAATTGACAAGGAAAATGCCGTGCCTGATGGCAACATACCTCCAGCCGTACCAGGTAGCGATTTCTACTGGCTACGAGATAGAGGTGTGAATGTAAATAGTTATGCTACCGCAGACCAACTTCACCACAAATACGCCGTCGTTGATGCAGTGCGTACCAACTCAGACCCTTTAGTAGTTACAGGCTCACACAACTGGACAAGCAGTGCCGAAACCTCTAATGACGAAAATACGCTCATCATTCACGATGCTCGTATCGCTAATATGTTCCGCCAAGAGTTTGGACAACGCTGGTTTGAGGCTACTGGAATTAGAGACGCGTATTTACTTGCCTTAGATGAGCCTATCGGTGAGTATGGTGCTATCATCTATCCCAACCCTTCGCAAGGAAACTTTACTATTCGCTTGGATAGAAATCTTTATACAAATGCCCAAATCAGAATTGTAGATTTGCAAGGCAAACTTTTGGAAGAAAAAAGTATCTCGGTAGAAGGCAGAAATTTAGAAATAAATACCAATCTACCCAAAGGAATGTATATCTTGCAAGTAGAGATAGAAGGACAGGCACTCACACGCAAATTTGTTGTTACGAAATAATTGTTTGAAACTTTAAATTGACAAAGCAATGAAAAAAAATATTTTAGCAGTTTTAGCAGTCTTGGGCTTACTTTTTGCTTGTAAGGAGTACAAAGTGGTAGAGCCTATTTCGCTACGCGAAACTATACAAAGAATGTGGTTGCTCAAAAGCGTAGCTGTTACCGAAAATGGCTTGCCCGTGCAAGATGTAACCGCTTACAATGGCTTTACGATTGAGTTTGTTGGAGAAAAATATTTTGTAAGCAACGGTAACGAGGCTTTTCCAAACAGAGAAGGTAAATGGGGTTTCAATGACCCTAATTTTTCAACCATAGAGTTCGATAACAGCAGTGTAATTGCTAATGTTACCAAACTAAATGCAAGTGAGCTAAGTTTTACTTTTACTCGCAAAGGAAGCACGGTAAATGGCAGAATACCCGACAGAACCTTTACATTTGAACTAATTGCATTTAGATAAATGTTTTTCGTGAAATAAAAGGAGCCTTTTGTAAAAAAAATAAAATATTTTTTGGAAAGTACGTAAAAAATCATTTATATTGCATTAAGCATTTTCATTGAAATAATTTAAAAATCCTAAAATCCGTAATCTTATGAAAAGCACGAAAATTCTACTTTTTGTAATGCTCCTTGGGGTAGTACTCTCAGCAGGAAACTGCAAAAAAAAGAAAAAAGATGAACCTGTTCCCGGTCTGAAAGGCACTTGGAAAATCAACTCAATCCTTAACAGCTCCAATCAAACACCTCCTAATTTGCAAAATCTTGTGAATGGTACAGCTGTGTTTGGAGATACAAACTATGAGTTTAAGAATAATTTAGGCACAGGTGTAGAGAGTGGTTCTTATGTGTATGATGCAGCCGCCAGAACAATAAGTGTAACTCCCTCTCAAAGTTCTGTATTTACAAATGCAAGTGCCGCTTACACATTTATTGAAGTTGATTTAGCTTCGCCTAACTTGCAGATGCGTGTTAATATCGCTGCACCTAACAAACCTCAAAATGTACTCACCATTAGCCTGACCAAGCAAGAGTAATTTAGGGTAAACATTCAAGCAAACATTTTAAAAGATTTGGCTGAAAGGTCAAATCTTTTTACATTTGTACAGATGCAAAACTTATCTTCGAATGAGGCGAACCTACCAAACGTTTCTGATATTTTTTCTCACAAACTTCTTTTTTGCAAAAGAAATTTTAGCTCAGTTTGGGAAAAATGGCGTACAAACAATTAGCACTCCAAGTGCTATTATCAATCAGTATGCTACTTTGCAAAGCAATGCTATGGCGGGTAGCACCACGATAACACTCACTAATATTGCCGACCTCAACAATCCTACTCCTTTACAAGTTGGTGATTTGTTGCTTATTATACAAATGCAGGGAGCAAGCATAGATAACACCAATACTATCAATTACGGAAATATTCTAAGTTACAATGGGGCAGGTAACTACGAATTTGCCTACGTAGTGGGCATTGTAGGCAATACGATTACGCTTTCGTGTCCTTTACAACAAAGTTACACTACCACAGGACGAACCCAAGTAATTCGTGTGCCTCAGTACCAACAACTTAGCATTCAGGCGGGGGCAAGCGTTACGGCACCAGCTTGGAATGGCACAAGGGGCGGTATCGTAGCCATTTATGCTGAAACTCTTTTGCTAAACGGACAAATCAATGCTTCGGCTTTGGGCTTTCGAGGGGGAGTTTTAGATAACGCATCGGCAAATAACCAAACAAACTACCGTTCTACGGCGGCAAATTCGGGAGCAGAAAAAGGTGAAAGCATTGCAGGTTTTCAGACCGAATACAATGCTTTGGGGGGACGTTTCGGGAGAGGGGCTCCTGCCAACGGTGGCGGTGGCGGTAACGGCAACAATGGCGGTGGCGGAGGCGGTGCAAATGGGGGGAGTCCTGCAAATTGGTTCAGAGGAGCGGGCGTAATGTGTAGTTCCTGTACGGGCAGTGCCGCTTGGGCATTAGACCTTGACTATATCGCTAACGGCAATGCTCTCACTAATTCAACAGGCGGTGGGCGTGGTGGTTATACTGTTTCTACATCAAATAGAGATGCTCTTACGGTGGCACCGGGTAATACACTTTGGGCAGGTGATAACCGCAGACCTCACGGCGGGCTTGGCGGAAGACCTCTTACTAGTAATCCCGAAAATCGTGTTTTCCTTGGCGGTGGTGGTGCAGGAGACCAAAACAACAATGCAGGCGGACGCGGCGGCAATGGCGGTAGAATAGTTTTTATTATCGCAAATGCTATCCAAGGAACAGGGCAAGTGCTTGCCAACGGCGAAAATGGCGAAAACACTCGCAACACTCACGCCGACGGTGCTGGTGGTGGCGGCGGAAGTATCATCATCAAGGCAGAAACAGAAGTGCAAACTATCTCGCTTCAAGCTAATGGTGGCAATGGTGGTAATCAACTTATCACAAGCAATCAAACCCAAGGACCCGGTGGCGGTGGCAGCGGTGGTGTAATTGCAGTTCTTTCGCCCAGCGATAGTAGTCTTAAAAGTGTAAATGGAGGCAACAACGGCACAACTACTTCGGCAGCACTTACTGAATTTCCTGCCAACGGAGCAGCCTCAGGAAATATGGGTACTATTTTCACAGGTTTGCCTAATTTTATCCTAACCTGTAATTTGCCCCCCAATGCACAAAACGACTTCTTCACCACCAATGAAGACACCCCTCTAAAATTTAAAGTTTTATTAAAAACCACTTTTGATTGAGTATAACTTATCACTTTGCTTTTTTATTTCCCATTCTTAGCGAGTTCTATCATAGCTTCCATTTCAAGGGCGGTTTGTTCGGTAGAGCCGTTGAAACCTACGGAACTGAAACGTACATTGCCAGCGGCATCAATTACAAATTTTACAGGAATGCCATTTACACCAAACTTCTCGGCGGCTACATCGTTTTCATCAATCAGTACATTGAAATCGTATTTTTTGCGTTCAATAAATCTTTTGAGACGATTCTCACGATTGTTGGGGTCTTCGGAAGTGGCAATGAACAGAAAAGCAACGCCATCATCATTTTTGTATTTATCTACGGCTTTTTGCATACCTGGAAAAGACTGCACGCAAGGTCCGCACCAAGTTGCCCAAAAATCAATGACTACAACCTTGCCTTTCAAGTCTGAAAGTTTTACATCTTTGCCTTCAAGATTTTTGAGCGTAAAATCGGGGGCGGGTTTGGAAAACATTTTCCTTGCGTATTGTTTTTTCAGTTCTTCAACACTTTGAGCAAAACCAAAAGAAACAAGAGCCACGAACAATCCGATAGTAAATGCAAATTTTTTCATAAAAAAGAGTTTTAAATTTTTAAGATAGTTTGCAAAAATAAGACCAAATTTTTCAGACAATAGTTCCTTTTTCCAAACCAATTTTAATATTTGCGAGCATAATTTCGGTCATTTTGTCTAAATTGTAGTGGGGTTGCCAGTTCCAGTCTTGGCGGGCTTGGGAATCGTCGATGCTATTGGGCCACGAGTCGGCTATGGCTTGGCGGAAATCGGGCTTGTAGCTAATAGTAAATTCAGGAATAAACTTTTGAATAGACCGAGCAATTTCTTTGGGCGAGAAGCTCATCGCACTGACGTTGTAAGAAGTTCTGACCGTAATTTTTGAGGCATCGGCGTGCATCAGGTCTAAGGTAGCTTTAATGGCATCGTCCATATACATCATTGGCAAATAGGTGTTTTCAGAAAGGAAACATTCGTAATGCTTGGCGTAGAGGGCTTTATGGTAAATATCGACGGCGTAGTCGGTTGTGCCACCACCGGGCATCGATTTGTAACCGATAAGACCGGGATAACGCAAACTACGTACATCTACGCCATAACGCCTAAAATAATAATTGCACCAGCCTTCCCCTGCCTGTTTGCTAATGCCATAGACCGTGGTCGGCTCCATAGAGCAGAATTGTGGCGTGTTATCTTTGGGGGTCGTAGGTCCGAAAACGGCAATAGAACTCGGAAAATAGATTTTATGCAATTTTTTTTCTACGGCAATATCCAACACATTGATAAGCCCTTGCACATTAAGATGCCAAGCGTGTTTGGGGTGCTTTTCGCCCGTAGCAGAAAGCATTGCGGCAAGGTGGTAAATTTGAGTGATTTTGTGCTTTTCTACAATTTCGTTGAGGCGAATTTGGTTGAGAACGTCTAATTTTTCAAAAATTCCTAATTCGTCTTTTCTGTTTTTGGCAGGTTCGCGTACATCAGAGGCAATTACGTTACTTTCGCCATATACATTTTTCAGTGCCGTAACCAACTCCACGCCTAACTGCCCCGCAGAGCCGGTTACTAAAATTCTTTCAGATTGCATTGATTTCGTTGTTTTAGGTTCATTCTTGCAAAGATAGAAAAATTTTTTTCAAAAAAATTCTACCCCTTTTATTAACCAAATAGCCCAAAGTTTTGTATTGTAAAAACCAAATTTATGAGTTTTATCTCCAAAATTTCGTATCTTTGAAGGCAATAAAACTATTGAACAATGGCACGTAGAAGTAGGTTTTCGGATACCGAAGACAACATTGATAAAAAAAGAAAACTCGATAAAACAGGCTTTCAGAAGGCACTGAAACTCTTCGGATATACCCAACCCTACCGAAAGTATTTTTGGGCAGGAATGGTGTTTCTCGTGATTTCTACGCTTACTACGCTTACTTTTCCAACGCTTTCGGGTAAAATTGCCGATGTGGCCTCGGGCGATGCTTCGTGGCTACTCAAAAGTGTGAACGAAGTAGCTCTTGTCTTTTTCGGCATATTGTTTTTACAAGCTGTTGCTTCATTTTTTAGGGTATATCTATTTGCCAATGTGAGCGAACGTACAATGGCAGATTTGCGGGCAAGTTTGTACAACAAGATTATTACCTTACCTGTAAGTTTTTTTGAAAAAAATCGCGTAGGCGATTTGATTAGCCGTGTCAATACCGATATTTCGCAACTCGAGTCGATGCTTTCGTTTGGTATAGCCGAACTTTTCAGGCAAGTGGCGGTGCTAACCATTGGCGTAAGCATTTTGCTAATTCGTTATACCGAGTTGGCTTTGGTGATGCTGGCTACCTTTCCTGTAATGATTATCGTAGCAATTATTTTTGGGAAATTTATTCGCAAACTTTCTAAAAAAGCTCAAGACGAACTGGCAACCGCCAACACCATTGTAGAAGAAACCTTCCAAGCCATACAAGTTGTAAAGATTTTCACAAACGAATTTTGGGAACAAAAACGTTACCGTGCTCGTCTCGATAGTCTTGTGAAAATTGCTCTGAAAACTTCTATTTTCAGAGGTATTTTTGTTTCGTTCCTGATTTTTGCTCTTTTCGGAGGCATCGTGTTGGTGCTTTGGTACGGAGCAAGTATGATTGCCAAAGGCACACTGAAAACAGGCGAACTCATTGAGTTCATTTTATACACGATTTTTATTGGGGCATCTGTCGCAGGAATGGGCGATTTGTACGCACAGCTACAAAAAACCTTAGGGGCTTCGGAACGAATTTTAGAAATTTTGGGCGAACAATCGGAAGTTGTGCCACTTGAAAAAGTGCAAAAAGCCGATATTTTGGGAGATATTTGGTTGCAAGACGTAGAGTTTGCCTATCCTACGCGTCCTGATGTGGTAGTGCTTAAATCTTTCAATCTACATATTGCCAAAGGCGAAAAAGTCGCCTTAGTGGGGCATAGCGGTGCAGGAAAATCGACCGTAGCCCAACTAATCATGAAACTTTATCCCTTTCAAGCAGGTAATATTTGGATAGATGGCATACCTATTCAAGAATGGAATACAACCGCCTTACGAGCTAATATAGCTTTCGTACCACAAGAACTGATTTTATTTGGTGGAACAATTCGCGAAAACATTGCCTACGGCAAACCCAATGCCACCAAAGCAGAAATTCTTGAGGCGGCTCGTAGAGCCAATGCCTTAGATTTTATAGAAAGATTCCCCGATAAATTTGAAACAATTGTAGGAGAAAGAGGTGTGAAACTATCAGGAGGACAAAGACAACGAATAGCTATTGCTCGAGCTATCCTTAAAAATCCTAAAATTTTGATTTTAGATGAAGCCACCAGTGCCTTAGACGCCGAGTCCGAAAAATTAGTACAAGATGCTCTCAACGAACTAATGAAAGATAGAACTACTATCATTATTGCTCATCGTTTGGCTACCATACGCAATGCCGATAAAATATGCGTGCTAAACGAAGGTAAAGTAGTAGAAGAAGGAACTCACGAAGAACTTATCAGCAACAAAAACGGTATCTATCATAATTTAGTACGTTTGCAGTTAGAAGAAACAGCTGGACAAGAAGCGTAAGTAAAAATTAAGCTAATTAGAAAAATAAAAAAGTATCAAAAGTTTTGTTGAATAAACGAAAATTCTTATCTTTGCATTCCTTTATTCTGAAACTCAATTTTTACGGCAATGGCAGTTACCAGATTACAAAGAAAACACAGAAAAAATGTAGCTCGTGCAAAGGCTTATGTGAAGGAAGTGAGCCGCCTAATTGCAAAACCTTCGCTCAAAGCAGTAGATGTGGAAGCTATCAAGAAAGAGTTTGCAGAAAAAAAAGCTAAACAACAATAAAACCTGCTTTTTTGATGCTCAAAATCTTGTTGTTTTCAAGCAACAAGATTTTTTTATTTGTAGATTTGTTTGTTTGCCGAAGGCAAATATTTCCTAATTTTACAATGTACATTTCACAATTTTAGCACACAATATTGAAAAAATCTAAATCTTTATGAAAGTAGCAATTGTTGGGGGCGGTTTGGCAGGCTCATTGCTTTCGGTGTATATGGCTCGTAGAGGCTACGAAGTGCATATTTTTGAAAAACGCTCAGATAGCCGTAAAAAAGGCTACGTAGGAGGGCGTTCTATCAATTTGGCTCTTTCGCATAGAGGAATTAGAGCCTTGCAAGATGTAGGCGTAGCCGAAGAAATTTTGCCTTTGGCTATTCCGATGCGAGGCAGAATGTTGCACAGCTTAGAAGGTGAGCAAAGTTTTTTCCCTTACGGTAAAGATGAAAACGAGTTCATCAACTCAATTTCAAGAGGAGGTTTGAACGAGGCTCTCGTTTCTGTTGCCGAAGGCTATCCAAATGTAAAATACTATTTTGATACCCCTTGCATAGATATTGATTTTGACGAAAACAAATTGTATTTTGAAAATCAAACTTTTGTAGCTGATGTAATTTTTGCTACCGATGGGGCTGGCTCTGTGATTAGGCAAAAAATGGTAGAAAAAGGATTTTGCCAAGAACATACCGAATTTTTGGAACACGGCTACAAAGAATTGGAAATTCCCGCAGGAAAGAATGGAGAATTTTTGTTAGACAAACATTCTTTGCACATTTGGGCAAGAGATTCTTTTCTGCTCATTGCTCTACCCAACCTGAACGGCAGTTTTACGGTAACGCTTTTTTTACAAAACAAAGGCGAAGAAAGTTTTGAAAGCCTCTCTACACCTCAAAAAGCAAGAGCCTTTTTTGAAAAATATTTTGCCGATGCTCTCGCCTTAATGCCCGATTTTGAGGAAGATTTTTTTCAGAATCCTGTCGGTTTGCTCGGAACGCTTAGAGCTTATCCTTGGGCTTACAAAAATACTTTGCTCTTAGGCGATGCCGCTCACGCTATTGTGCCGTTTTACGGACAAGGAATGAATGCTTCTTTTGAGGATTGCTTCTTGCTCAATAGGCTTATAGATACGCATCAAGAAAAGTGGGAAACTATTTTTCAACAATTTCAACAAGAACGAAAAAAAGATGCCGACGCAATCGCCGATTTGGCTTTGGAAAATTTCTATGAAATGCGAGACAAAGTAAATGATGTAGAGTTTCAAAGAATGAGAAAATTAGAATACATCTTAGAAAATGCTTACCCAGATTATCATTCTAAGTATTCAATGGTTACATTTCACCCCGAAATTCCTTATTCGGTAGCTCGTGATAAAGGAAACAAACAAAACGAATATCTTTTGAAACTATGTTTGGAAAATGAAAACATAGAAAATTTAAACTACCAAAGTATTTATGAAGAGTTGCAGAGGCTCTCTTGTTAATGTTAATTGAAAGTTAAAGTATTTATTTTTTTGTTACTTATTCAAAACGAGGGTGCAAATTTGTTAGAATTATTCTAAATTGCACTTTTCTTTTGAAATAGAGTATTTTTTTGAGATGAAAAACACAACGATTTCAGTTACCAAAGTCAGACAAAATAATTTAATTACGAATATAATCCGAAAATCAGGGCTTTTACTTCTGATAACGCTTATTTTTTTATTTGCCTTAGACCTTACTGCCAGTAGCTTAAAAAGTATTGTAGGTCTCAATTACCTGCGAAATTCATTTAACGAGGTGTATAGTCCGTTTGTGGGTTTATTTGTAGGCTTGCTTGCTACGGCTCTTGTGCAGAGCAGTACGCTGATTACCTCTTTATCGGTGGCTTTGGTTGCATCGGGAACGTTAAGCGTCCAAAATGCTGTGCCAATAGTAATGGGAGCCAATATTGGCACTACTATTACTTGTATGTTGGTATCTTTCGGACACGTGGTGCGTAGAAAAGAATTTCGGAAAGCCATAGCAGGAAGTATGTTGCATGTAAGTTTTAATATCATTCCGACAATAATATTCTTCCCTTTGGAATATTACTGGGGATTTCTTACAAAAATTTCATTACATTTTGCCTCGTATTTTTCGGGTGGGCAAAATGGTATTCCATTTAAGGGGTTTTATTTGAGCGAATATATCACTATACCATTGATTGAAAAACTGCACGTAGAAAAATATCCTGCTGTTTGGTTGGTGGTGGCTGTTTTATCGGCTTTTTTGTGTATTCGTTTGTTTATTATAGCTTTCCGTAAAGTGCTTGTAAATGATTTTACAAAGCGTGTGGAGAGTGTTTTTTGGGCAAAACCTTGGCGGGGTTTTGTCTGGGGCGTACTGATAACGGCTTTGGTGCATTCGAGTACCGTAGTTACGAGCTTTTTGGTAACACTGATTGGGGCTAATAGGCTTTCTCTGCGTTTGGCTTTTCCGCTGATTATGGGGGCAAATTTAGGCACGACACTTACAGCTCTTACGGCTTCTTTGGGCAAGTCGGAGGCGGCTGTGAGCATTGCCTTTGCTCATTTCTTGTTTAATTTATTTTCAGTTCTTTTGGTTTTGCCTTTTCCATGGGTACAAACTCAAATTATTTTTATGTGTAGAAGATTTGGCAAACTTACAATGCGACACAGACTCGCAGGCTTCTTATATGTGCTAATCGTTTTTTTTCTGATACCTTTTCTATTGATTTATCTGAACAAATAAGTATCAAGCAGACCAACCAACATTTTTAATGCATAGATATTCATATTGATGTTTGCTCACGTTATCAAACAACAAGATGAAATACCTATAAAATCACTTTTGAATAAGAAATTTTTACTATCTTTACGTACCTATCGTTAGAATAACTTTTAATAGCTGTTGAAACTTTTTGAAAGAAAAATAAATTTTTTTTAAAAATATTGAAAAACAACAATTTGCAAAAAACTAAAAAATGCTTATAGAATGTTTTTGTAGTTATAACAAAAAAATTTGGAATTTTTCAATATAATTGCCTAATTTTCATCAAAAAAAACAAGTGTAATGAAGTCTGAAATATACAGAATTTTTGCTGCTATTAGTACAGTTCTTTTTGTATTAGCTTCGGCAAAAGTAGCTTATGACTTTTATTTTTTGAGCGACACAATAGCAATGAAACTAGAAATAGCTGAAATTGGACAGAAAAGAACTCTATCCAATACCATTTTTAATACTGCTATTTTTTTTGGGGCAACTTTTTTTGTAGGTTTTTTGGCTATTTTACTGGCAAATATCGCCAGCAGTACCCGTTATGCAGAAGCTAAATTGGAGATAAATACGCTTACTAACGAAAAAGAAGATAGCCAGACTGAACAACAAGCACGTAAATCTACAATGGGGCTTTCGGCTTTCGGGGAAGTGAATAAAGTTTTGAACACTTATTCAGGTGAGGAGCGATTAGAAAAAATTTTGTCTCTTATTTGTAACAGCTTAGATGCTTGTCAAGGGGCGATATATCTGTTGAAAAAAGAAGGTAGGAAAAGTTATTATGTTTTTCAAGCAGGTTATGCCTACTATATGGCTGAAAGTCAAGTGTTGCAATATGAGATGGGTGAGGGTTTAGTAGGGCAAGTTGCCAAAGACAAAAATGCTATCCTGTTAAAATCTGTTCCAGAGGGATATATGCGGGTGATTTCGGGTTTAGGGCAGGCTTCACCCAAAAGTTTGTTAATTGTGCCAATTCTTTCAAAAGATGGGCAGGAAGTGGTGGGTATCTTTGAAATAGCTTCTTTTGTTGCCTTTACCGAACTGCAAAAAAGCTATGTTCAGCAAGTGTCGGCATTGCTTACTGAAAAAATAGAAGAAAGTCTTGTGCAAGCAATGTAATGCTTTTAATTCTTCCGAGAATTTATTGCTGTATATCTCATAAATCTTGAAAATAAACGATAAACGTTATATGTTTGGTTTTTTCTCAAATCTGAAAATTGGTGCTAAAATTTCCATCATATTGCTGTTGGTGGTTTTAGTTGCCGTTGCTGCCATGAGTTTCTTTGCCTACAATCAGAGTAGAAATGCCGTAGAAGATCGTTATTTGGAATCTTTAAATGGAGTAGCTGACTTGAAGGTAGAAAAACTACAAACCTTCATCAACGAAATTAGTGCCGCCGTGCAAATTGGGCAGGAACTAAAACCTATCAAGGATTTTCTAAAAGGCAGTGAAAAATCTTTATCAAGTACAATTACAAATACAAGTAATGCAAAAACAGACGAGTTGCAAAGTCTTTTCGACAGAGATAACCAAAATAAAGAAGATACAACACTGCAACAAACCGCACCTGCCTTAGAAATCAATCCTGAATTAGATAATGCCGTTACTGCTATTCAGTTTGCTTACAAACTCAACAATGTTTATATTTTAGATAGAGATGGAATAGTAAAATACATTGCTCGCGAAACTCCGTTGCAAACCAAAGGCGAGCCTTTCCAAAATCCTAAGATAGACCCTTTTGTGGTCGTCAAAGGGCGTGATACTACCTATTTTAGCAAAGTTACGCTACAACAACTCGGAAAAGAAAAAAAAGTAGTTTTTTTGGTTTCTGCTCCTATCAGAGACGAAGCCGCCAGCGATGGAGTTTTACTTGGGCAAATTATCTACGAAGTAGATATGGCAAGAGTAGAACAATTGATTTCCGATAAACTTGGATTAGGCGAAACAGGTCAAATCTGGCTCTTGCAAGAACAAGAAAATAGATATGTGTATCTCAATGCTTTTCAAAATAAAAATCAGGAAGTAAAACCACTCGATAAAGCAGGAGAAAAAGAAGATGCCAGCACACCTCGTATCGTTGTACGTGCTTTGAAAAAAGAAGCCAAACATAGGGAAGCCATAGACGAGAAAGATTACTTAGCAGTATCTCGTTTTATTCCCAGTGTAGAATGGGGCGTGGTTGTGAAAAACGATAAAGAAGAAATCTATGCACCTGCTTTTGCTCTGCTTAGAAGATTTTTGATAGCAGGAGGTATTGTGATTACTATCTCTCTGATTATCAGTATACTATTTTCCCAGCTTCTTACACGTCCTTTGGCAATTCTGCAAAGAACCATCGATGCCTTAGGGCGAGGCGAACTTCCACCCCAACTTGAAATAGATACCAAAGATGAAATCGGTGAGATGACCGAGCATATCAATGGTTTGGTAGAAAGCTTGAAAAATACTGCAACCTTTGCCGAAAGCATTGGTAATCAGAACTACGAAGTGCCTTTCAAACCTCTTAGCGAAAACGATAAACTCGGAAACGCCCTTATCAATGCCCGAAACAGTTTAGTTGCCTCTGCCGAAGCCAGCAAACGTGCTAGTTGGGTGGTAGAAAGAGAAGCCAAAGTAGGTGATATTATGCGTTCTACCGATAAACTTTCGGAACTGGCAGACCAAGTACTGGCTTTTATCGTAAAAGAAACGGGAGCAGTACAAGGAGCATTGTACGTAATGAAAAAAGATGAAACCACCGGCACCGACTACTTAGAAATGATTGCCAGCTATGCCTACAATAAAAAGAAATATCTTCACGCAAAATTCAAATTTCATAAAAACAAATATGCAGAAGGCTTGGTGGGACAAGCGGCTATCGAGAAATCTATTATCAGAAGAACCGAAATTCCTGATGAATACGTAACAATTACATCTGGACTTTTAGGAGAGAAAAAACCTAAATTCCTTCATATTACTCCACTTATTACCAACGACACCCAAGAGGTACATGGGGTAATAGAATTAGCTTCTTTTGAGCCTTTCTTAGAAAACTCCCAAGAAGACGAATTGATGAAAAGGATTAGCGACATCATCGCTCGTACTATATTCAACATCAACGTAAACGAAAAAACACGTATCCTACTTGAAGAACAACAAAAACTTACCCGCGACCTACAAGAAAACCAAGAAATTCTAAGGAGAAATGCCGAAGAATTGGAGCGTACCAACGCCGAAATCATTAAGAAAAACCGAGAACTCGAAGAAAGCCAAATACGTATTGAGAATGAACAAAGAAAAACACAAATTCTCTTGGAAAACTCCTCGGAGGTTATCACTATCTACAAATACAATCCAGAAAAAGGAATTTATCTGATAGACTACGTGTCGCCTTCGGTAAAACGTATCCTGGGCTATTCGGAAAGCCAACTACGAGGAAAAACAGACTTAGACTATATTGTACAAGGAAAAGAAATATTTCAAAAAATGTTTGAAGAACTCGTACAATTTCCAGATGAAAGGCACGCCGCTATTCAGTTCTTGTATAAAAAAGAAAATGGAGACGATATTTGGCTCGAGGCAACAGGAAGCAACCTACTCAATGACCCCGCCATCGAAGGTATTGTAATCAATACACGCGACATAACCGAACGTAGAAAAGCCGAACGCGAAGAGCGTATGCGTAGCCAAATGCAAGCCCTCTCGGAAAATTCAACCGACTTGATTGTTCGTATGAACCGAGATGGATTTGTGTATTACATCAATCCCGTTATTGAAAACCTAACAGGCAAACCAACCACTGAGTTTTTGCAAAAAACCATAACTAACGAACTCTTGCCCCAAGAGGTTCTGAACACTTGGTTCAAACTCATTGAAACAACTTTCAGAAGAAAGGTAAAGAAAATTTCGGATAATGTGAATTTTGATACTATTGAGGGAAGAAAAATTATGAATGTGAATGTGATACCAGAGGTAAATGAAGAAGGTGAAACCGAAACATTCCTCATTGTATCTCACGATATTACACAAAGTGAGTTGGACAAACAAAAGATTGTAGAGTCGGAGAAAAAAGTAAAAGATTCTATCAATTATGCTAAACGTATTCAAAGTTCTATCTTGCCTGATACTACCTGGCTACAAACGGTATTTAAAGACTCTTTTGTGCTTTTCAAGCCCAAAGACATTGTAAGTGGCGACTTTCCTTGGGTGCTAAAAACTGAAACCGCCGTGTATATTGCCGTAGTAGACTGTACCGGACACGGCGTACCCGGTGCTCTTATCTCGCTGATTGGGTATTTCTTGCTCAATAACATTTTTAGCGTGCATCAAGACCTCTCTCCGGGCGAAGTTTTAGACCTGCTCGACGAGTCAGTAGTACGCACCCTCCGCCAAACCGAAGAAGATAGTATCAGCAAAGACGGTATGGACGTTTCGTTCTGTAAGGTAATTTTCGAAACCAAAACCTTGCAATATGCAGGGGCTCACCGCCCATTGTATTACGTAGATGTTCACAAATCCGAATTAGAAGACCCGTTGGAAGAAATAAAAGGCGACAAAATGCCTGTTGGTGGTGGGCAATACAAAAACAGAGGGGCTTTCTTAACACATACAAGGCAATACCAAGAAGGCGATATGATAGTATTGTTCTCCGACGGTTTGCCTGACCAATTTGGCGGACCAGACAACCGTAAGTTTTCTCCAAAACGTCTGAGAGATATCATTAAAGCTAATCTTGCTGTACCTATGGTACAACTTAGCGATGCCATAGAAAATGAACTAAAAATTTGGATGAAAATGAATGTACCCGGCGTTGAACCTATCAAACAAACCGACGATATTCTTATAATCGGAGTAAGACTCTAAAAAATAATATCATATTTCACTTACACTTATTTTTACGTCTAAGTTAAAAATCTAAGCTAAAATTTTTTGTTTTGTGAAAATTAAGTATCTTACAGCCAAATTTTAATATATTGTATTCGTTCTTTTAAAAATATCAGTGATTTATGAAATATGTATATGATCTGCACAAAATAATGATTGCCAACAATTTGATTTTGGTTTATGAGGGAGAATTTACTCAGGAAATTACCAAATCGGTACTGGCGATGGCAGAACGTAACATGGACGCTATCGGAGAGATAGCCAACGTAAAGAGAAAGGTGTTCAATGTGATGGTAGAGTGTTTGCAAAATATTGTAAAACATGCCGAAGACCTCAACGAGAAAGACGAAGACGGTCTCAAAAATAACGCTATCTTTATGCTTGGTAAGCAAGTAAACGAATACATCGTTACTTCGGGAAACCCTGTCCGTAACGAGGTAATACCCAATATACAAGGTAAATTAGAAAAAGTAAATGCCTTAGATAAAGAGGGTTTGAAAGAACTTTACAAAGAAATTATTAAAAATACAGAAATTTCCGAAAAGAGTGGGGCAGGGCTTGGCTTTGTGGATATGGCAAGGAAATCAGGTGAAAAGCTGGGCTTTAGCTTTGAGCCTATCAATGATGAGTTTTCTTTCTTTACTTTGAGGGTTACAGTACCTAGAGACAACTCATAGACAAAGTTTTTTAGTTTAGTTCGGATATTTTGTAAAAAAAATGATAGATTTATGGAAATCATTAACTTAGAAGGAACAGAAGAAACACCTAAAGTTGTTTTGGATAAAGATAATGGCATTTTTGAAATCTCAGGACGTTCGCTCCCAGAAGATGTTTCGGCTTTCTACGGGCAAGTGTTACAATGGCTTGACAAATATGCCGCCGCTCCCAATCCTGAGACTCATTTTATTTTTAAATTAGAATACTTCAATACAGCATCTTCTAAAATTATTTTAGATGTACTCTCTAAATTGGAAGGTATAAGTGGAGCAAAAGTGTATTGGTATCATCATGATGACGACGAGGATATGGAAGAGGCTGGAAGAGAGTTTTCAGACATTGTTGATGGCGTTCCATTTGAATTTAAAACCTACTAATAATAAATAAATGTATCAAAACTTTTTATTCTGAGTAAGGCTTAGCTCTAATTGTGCAAATATTTTATACAAAAAACATTGGCTTAGCAGTTATGTAGGGTATTTTTGTGTGAGTTTTTTGTTTTGTAGCCTCTCTTCTACCAAAACTTGCAACCATCGAAGTTACAAGGTTGCCTTAGTTCAATATAATAATTTATGAGTGAAGCAGTATTAGATGCTCTAACCAAAGTTTTTGCTATTACTACCTTACAAGACGGGGGCACTTCGCCCAAAGAAGAGAGTTTTGTGGAGGAATATTTCCAAGAAGTGCTTGCCCAAGATGCCGTCCCGAGATATATTGCAAAATATAAAGAATATTACGACAAACTCAACAAAGACTTTGGAGCGAGAGTAGCTGAAAACGAAAAGGAAGTATCGCCCGGAGAAGAAGAAGCAGGACCTAAAAAAGTTACAGACGAAGAGAGAGCCTTTCAGAAATTTGCCGTAAAACTTGGAGGCTTATTTCGTAAAGAAATAGCCCCCGAAAAAGAAAGCCGATTGGTTCTTAGCCAAAAAATATTGATTTTGGTAAGAATGTTGGAACTTTTGGCTTCCGACGGCAGAGTCACCAAAAGACGCTTGGAAGTAGTTGAAACATCGGCAGAGTATCTTGTCAAAAACAAAGAAATCTATAAAATAGCTAGCGACTTCGTCTTCAAGTCGGCTTATGAGTTGGTAGGTAGAGAGAATATTCTCACTATCAGTTCTTTATACATTCCTCGCACCAACACCATCAAACACATACAAGTAGAACGCCTTGATGGAGAGCTTATCTTCCTGAAAATGCCTGAAACTGATATGTATTTCGTGAAATACACAGGCAAGGAGAATATCAAGCTCAATGATTTCTTGATGAAACCCAAAAAAATTTATCAATTTACTTCGGGTAGTATCATCAGAACACAGGCGGGTAATTCGTTCTACTTTAGCGATATTGTCGCTAATTTCGTTGCAGGACAACAAAGGCAAAAACTTTCTTTCAATGCCATTGAGATTGAATATAAATTCAAAAACGGCAATTTAGGCTTGCAAGGTGTAAGTGTGGCAGAAGGTGCAGGAAACCTCATCGGGATTATGGGGGCAAGTGGGGCAGGAAAAACAACCTTGCTCAATGTACTTGCAGGGCTGGAAACTCCCTCAAAAGGACAAGTTTTACTCAACGGAATCGATATACACCGAGAAAAAGACAAGGTACAAGGTGTCATCGGTTATGTCGCCCAAGACAATTTGTTGCTTGAAGAACTAACCGTCTATCAAAACTTATACTACAATACCAAACTTTGTTTCAAAAGTCTTTCCGAAAAAGAACTTCACGACAGGGTAATGAAAACCCTTGAAGATTTGGGCTTGGCTCACATTAAAGACCTGAAAGTAGGAAACGTACTTAACAAAACCATCAGCGGTGGGCAACGCAAACGCCTCAATATTGCCTTAGAACTTATCAGAGAGCCTGCTGTACTTTTTTTAGATGAACCTACCTCAGGACTTTCTTCAAAAGACTCCGAAAATGTCTTGGACTTACTCAAAGAACTTTCGGCAAAAGGTAAGTTGATTTTCGTGGTAATTCACCAGCCTTCTTCCGATATATTCAAGATGTTCAATAAACTCATCATCTTGGATACAGGAGGCTATCAGATTTTTTATGGCAACCCTGTTGATGCTGTAATTTATTTCAAAAAACAAGATAACCAACTCAAAGCCGAAGAAGGGCAATGCCCCAATTGCGGTAATGTAAATCCCGAACAAATTTTTGACATCATCGAGGCAAAAACCATCGACGAACAAGGCAAATACACTAATCAACGCAAGAAAACGCCTATCCAGTGGCATGAACTTTTCCTCAAAAATTTTAGCGACAAAATTCGCCCCGTTGAAGAAGAAAAAACACCCCCTCCAAAAGCCTTAGACCTGCCTAATAAGTTCAAACAAACTCTCATTTTTACTACTCGCGACTTTCTGACAAAAGTAGGAAACATTCAGTATGTTGTTATCAATTTATTAGAAGCTCCTCTACTTGCTTTTCTTTTAGCTTTTATTATTCGTTTCAACAACGACCCGCTTACGCGTGGCTATACCTATCGCTACAACGACAACATTCCCGCCTATATCCTGATTTGTGTCTTAGTTGCCTTGTTTATGGGGCTTACGGTGAGTGCCGAAGAAATCATCAAAGATAGAAAAATACAAAGACGTGAGGCTTTTCTAAATTTAAGCAGGCATAGTTATTTGTTTTCCAAAATCATCATCTTGTTTGGACTTTCTGCCGTGCAAACACTTAGCTTTGTATTGATTGGTAATGCTATTTTGGAAGTTAAGGCTATGAATATGATGTACTGGGCAGTGCTTTTTACGGTTTCTTGCTTTGCTAACTTGCTCGGACTGAATATTTCGGCCACCTTCAATTCGGTGGTTACAGTTTACATCACTATTCCTTTGCTACTGATTCCTCAAATGATTTTGAGTGGGGTCATTTTCAATTTTGATAAATTGAACCAATTTGTCAGCGACCGTGGACAAGTACCTCTTTTAGCCGATTTGATGGCATCGCGTTGGGGTTTTGAGGCAATAGCCGTAGAGCAGTTCAAAAACAATAAATTCCAAAAACCTTATTTTGAGTTTGAAAAAGAAGAAAGTGTAGCCGACTATCGCAGTAAGTTTTGGGCTGACGCAATGGGAAATGCTTTGGTACGTATCAACAAACTCCTCAACGACAAAAGCGATACTGCCCGTCTCTTGAAACAAAAAGACCTTCAATTACTTGCAATTGAAGTACAAAGAGAAAAAGAAATGGACTTGAAAACTCCTTACGGAAAAGAAAATCGCCCAAAATTTAAAAATGAAGAGCAAATTTTGTCTCTGCTTACCCTAGAAAGGTATAATTTAAAAGCCTATGAAATTATTAAAGAATACCTGGAAGAAGTAACAAAATATTATACCAGCAGACGAAATATCGCTAATCGCGAAAAAAATGACCTGCAAGAGCGGCTGGAAGAAAAAGTACCTGGCTATCGTTTAGATGTGTATAAAAACAAATATTTCAACGAAAGTCTTTCAGATTTAGTCAGAAATGCTAATATTCGGGATAAAATCTTGGAATACAACGGAAAGTTTTTGCAACAGATAGACCCCATTTTCCAAGACCCACTGCTACCTGCTAATGCCTTGGACTACCGCACGCAGTTTCTTGCACCCAACAAGCATTTTGCAGGAGCAATGTTTGATACCTACTACTTCAATATTGTGGTAATGTGGTTGATGTCGGTATTTTTGTATTTTACTTTGTACTACGAAACCTTCAAAAAAGTTTTTGCGTTTTCATTGACAAAAGATCTGAGGAAAATTATTGAAGGAAAAACAAAAAAAAGTAGCAGTAAATCATAATTTTATTATATATTTGTGTTCAATTATGCCTTTGCTTTAAACTTTTAACTTATGAGAAAAATACTTGCAACAGTCTTCATTTTTGCTTCTATTTTATTTTCCTGCGACAGCGACCCTGATGTATCGAAAATTCAAAATGATACTACTAAAAAAGCTAAATCTGGGAAAGTTCCTATTTCACCACAAGTAATTAGAGAATTTGTAGATAGGATACCAAGTCCTATGGTTATCTCCTCTCTCATTAGAGATATGGGTGTGGAGTACGACCAAACTTTGCTCAACTCAATAGACAATGAATCAAAGTATAATAATGATTATCGTTGGGCATTGAACTTAGGCATATATAGCACCGATTTAGGTTATGCCAACATCTACGAAAAATCGCAAGACGCTATCAATTTGCTTGTAGGCGTAAAAGATATGGCAGACCAACTGAAAATTGGGCAATATTTTGAGTTTGAAAAAATTAAAGAATTAACTAAAAGTAGTGATAAATTAGATGAACTCCTGAGAGTAACAGAAGAAAACCTCCAACAAGTCAATGCCAAACTTCAAGAGTTAGACAGAAGCGACATGACCGTGCTTATCATCACAGGCGGCTGGATTGAAGTAATGTACTTGGCTTGTAATGTCGCTCAGAAAAAATCAAATAAAGTCCTTGAATCTACCATTGCTGACCAAAAAGTAGTTTTAGACCAACTTATTACCTTACTGAACTACTACGACTCTATGCCTAAAATGAGAGCCTTACACGATGAATTGGTAGAATTAGACAAAATTTTTGATAAAGTTAAACAAACTTTCATTAAAGGAGAAGCCAAAACAGTAGAAAAAGATGGACAGCTAATTATTCAGCAAGGTGATATAACCGAAACCGAGATGTCAAAAGAAGTTTTAGACGAAATTACCGCAAAAATTACGGCTATTCGTAACAAAGTCGTTAACTAATTTTCAAGTCTTTATCTTAAAAAATTCTTGTATGACCGCAAATTAAAAAAAATATGAAAAAATTTCTCTTTATTTCGTTGATTTTTGCACTTTTACCCTTTTTTACTTTTGCTCAAAAAGATAAGGAAACTAAAAAAAGAGCAGAAGTAGAATGCAATGCAAACGAGCATCTTAATAAATGCGTAGAATCTCTTCGCCCACAGGGCTATAGGTTTCTCAAAAGTTACAAACTTGAAGGCAATGCCTCTAAGCCTTTGGAGTATGAATATACTTTAAGTAAAGGTACAACTTATTTCATTTCTTTACAGCATAACCCCGATGTAAAACTGAAAGTTATTCTTTACAACGAAGACGGCAGAGAAGAGGCTTCAAACTATAACAAGAAACTCGATAAGTACTACCCTTCTGTAGAAATTCGTTGCCAGCGTACAGGCGTGTACAAAATAACTTTTTCGCAAGAAAGCAAGACAGATTTCTGTGCGGCAAGTGTCTTAGGATTTAAAAGATAAATTAAATTGCTTATATTTATGAAAAAAATTATTGTAGCTCTTTCTTTATCGGTTTTTTGGGTGGCTTGTAATGATAACAACAACGCCAATCAAGAACAAAAAAAAGATGAAGTTAAAGAGCAAGAAGTAAAAAAAGATTTCAAAGCTGATTTTGATATTCTTAATGCTATGCCAGACCCCATCGAGATTGTGGACTTGGTAAAAAGTACAGGCATAGACTACGACAATAGTCTTTTAAATAAGCCTGAAAATACAGAAAAATATAATTCTGAGCATAAAATGGCTCTCAACATGGGCGTCTATACGGTAGATTTAGGTTACACTAATCTACACAACAAAACCCAAGATGCCATCAAGTACCTCGATGCAACCAAAAAAATGACAAATGGCTTGAAAGTAAGCCAGTTCTTTGATTTTGAGAAAATCAAATCTATTACACAAGAAGGCAAAGACCTTAATCAACTTATTACTACGACAGGAATAGGTTTGGACAAAATGCGTCAGGGACTTGAAGATGAAAAAAGAGGTGAAGCAATTACACTCATTGTAGCAGGAGGCTGGTTAGAGGCAGTTTATCTGGCAACACAAGTAGCCGAAAAGGCGGATAGGAAAGAATTGAAAGAAAAAATCGCTGACCAAAAGATAGTGATTACTGAACTTATCAAAATGTTTGAAGCAAATAAAACAACTTCAAAACATCTAACCGAAATCTACGAAGATTTTAAAAAAATAAATGATGCTTTCACTAATATTGCTGTAAAAAACGAAGAAGGAAAGGAAGTACAAGTACAAATGAGTAAAGAAGATTTTAATAAACTCAATCAGACTATCAAAGAAGTTCGTAATAAAATCATTAGTTAAAACAAATGCACAACTAAAAAACCTCTAAGACAATGAAAAAGATAGTAATCCTGAGTGTATGCTTGATGCTGACAGCCTTTTGGGCTAATGCTCAATGTGATGTAACAGAATACATTAACAAATGTGCCGAAAGATTGAAACCACAAGGCTACAAGTATTTGAAAAGTTACAAACTAGACTTCCTCAATGGAAGTAAAAAGCAAATTATGTATTCCTATGTATTTAGTAACAACACTATGTACCGAATTACCTTAGCCAACAGCGACAAAGACAACAGAGGTTTGTTTGTTACTTTACTCGACTCCGAGAAAAAACCTCTTGCCAGTAGTTACATAGAAAAAGAAAAGAAATATATGCCTGCAATTGATATCAAATGTACGCGTACAGGCATCTATTATCTTGCTTATTCGGTCAATGAGGGTAAAGATTTTTGTGGCTCGAGTGTAATTGGATTCAAGAGATAATATTTTTAGGAAATTCTAAAAACCTTCTCAGGCTAATTTTTAGCTTGAAAAGGTTTTTTTATGCAAAAAAACAAAAATGATTTCGCGAAAACCTACACAGGGACCTCTGCAAGGTATCAGAATTTTAGATTTGAGCCGCCTGCTACCAGGACCACTCGCCACGATGATGATGGCAGATATGGGAGCAGAAGTTATCAAAATTGAAAATCCCAAACAGCCCGACTATGTGCGAAATTTCCCGCCCGTCTATGAGGTAGAAGGAAAGGAATACTCAGCGAATTATTTGGCTTTCAATCGCTCTAAAAAAAGTGTAGCCTTAGATTACACAAGCACCGAAGGCAAAGAAATTTTCCAAAAACTCCTTACTTCTGCCGATATTGTAGTAGAACAATTTAGACCTAACTACCTCGCCCAAATCGGATTGGACTACGAAAGTGCCAAAAAAATCAATCCTAAAATTATTTATGTTTCTATCACAGGCTACGGACAATACGGAACTTACAGCCATCTGGCAGGACACGACCTCAATTACCTCAGCCACGCAGGACTACTCGCCTTGATTGGCAAAGCAAATGATGCCCCTGTAATTCCTGCCATACAAATTGCTGACATAGCAGGTGGTTCTTATATGGCTATTATTGCCTGTCTTGCCGCTCTACAAGCCCGCCAATTCACCCACGAAGGACAACACGTAGATGTCGCAATGACCGACGCCCTTATGCCTCTGCTCACCGTGCCTTTTACGCAGTGGCAAGCCACCAAAAATGCTCCCAAACGTGGCAAAACACCTCTCTCGGGTGCTTTTCCGAATTACAACGTGTATGCCTGTAAAGACGGAAAATATATTGCTTTGGCAACCTTAGAACCTAAATTTTGGATAAAATTTTGTCAAATTGTACAAAAACCAGAGTTCTTGGGCTTGGCTATGCCACAAGAACCCGAAGCAATGCAAGAAAATAAAAAACAATTAGCCGATTTCTTCCTCTCTCAAACCCGTGAGTATTGGGTAGAATTCGGCAAAACTCATGACTTGCTTATTAGCCCCGTGTATGAGATAGATGAATTGGAAAATGACGTGCATCTAAAAGAAAGAGAAATGTTTGTAGAAATAGAACACCCCCACATCGGCAAAATTAAAGAAATAGGCGTACCACTGAAATTTTCTTGCACAAAGGCAAAACCTGCTTGGGTAGCTCCCGAATTAGGACAAGATACCGAAACTATTCTTCTTGATGCAGGCATAAATCAACAAGAAATTGAAAACCTCAAACAAAAAGGTATAATTGTTGTAAGTCATTAAGGTATAGCCCCATAATATCAATCATCACTAAATAAAGATTTGACAAAAAGAATAACCATTAGCAAACCTGCAAGCGAAAATCCAATAATGCTAATGGTGGAAATATTGCTTGTTTTTATGCTTGTAACCAAAGCCGAACTTACCAAAAGCCCCACGATAATAATACTGATAGCCAAAAAACGGATAGCTTTCGTGATGCTATGGATAGCAGGCTCGTACCCTGAAAGTTCTGTCTCGATGTGTATGCGTCCTTTTCTTAGCTTTTTCAGAATTTCACGCACCTCTCTGGGGAAATCGTTGAGAAAACTTGCAAAATTACGAATAGTATTCAGAGCGTCTTCTGTAAGATTTTGAGGTGAATATTGGTCTAAGAATATTTTGACACCATAAGGGCGGAAAAACTCGTATGTTTGAAAGTTGGGGTGAATGGTTTTGCCAATGCCTTCCAGAATGGTCAAGGCTCGGAGAATGATAAACACACCGCCGGGTACTTGCAGGCGAAAATCACGGATAATTTCTTGCAGGCGAGCCGCCATATCGCTCATACTTGATTGATTGACATCGAGAGACACGAAGTCATCAATCAGTTCTGCGAGAGCATTTACAAAAACTTTTTCATCTTCAATTTCGGAGTCAATAGCTAATTTTTTGAAATTGCGAGCCATTTCCGAGGGGTTCTTCTGAGCCATTGCAATCAGCACGCCTGCGAAGGCAAAGCGGTCGTTTTTAGAAAGTTTGCCTACCATTCCAAAATCAATCAAACAGATAGTTCCATCTTCTTGGATAAGGATATTACCGGGGTGCGGGTCGGCGTGGAAATAGCCGTGCTGAAAAATTTGCGTCAGATAAATATCCATACCGATTTCGGCAATTTTGGTAGGGTCGTGTCCCCATTTTTGTAATTGGTTAATATCTGTGATTTTACAGCCTTTCACAAATTCTAATACCATTACCTTACGAGTAGTGTATTCGAGAAAAGCCTTAGGAACATAAAAATTTTTGTAATCTTTGTAATAGGTTCTGAATTGGTCTATGTAGCGGGCTTCGTTGGTGTAATCCAACTCTTTTTTGATACTTTTTTCAAAGGCTATTACAATATCCATAATGTTGTAGAAGCCTTGCGATTTGAAAAATTTATCGGCACGCCGTACAATATCTTTGATGATGGCAAGGTCTGTCATTACTTTGGCGGCTACATCGGGGCGTTGGATTTTCACAACTACCTCTCTACCATCTTGCAACTTAGCTTTATGAACCTGCCCAATAGAAGCCGAGCCGATAGGTTTTTCAGAAAATTCCAAAAAAATTTCATCTACTGGTTTTTTGAGTTCTCTTTCTATGATTTTTTTGGCTTCTTCGGTAGGAAAAGGAGCAACTTGACTTTGTAGTTTTTCAAATTCGTGTTGATACTCTTCGGATACAATGTCAGGACGATTGGCTAAAATTTGGGCTAACTTCACAAAGGTAGGTCCCAGTTCTTCGGCTGCCATGCGAGCAAGTTCGGGACGAGTATATTTATGTACAATGCTTTCGCCTCTTAGCCTCGCCAAACGCCTGCTGGCTGGAATAATTGCTTTCAAAGGGGTATTGGCTACAATATCTTCAAAACCATATTTCAATAAAATTTTGGTAATTTGTCTAATTCTTTTTAAATTTCGTATGGTCTGACCAAAAAACATATGTAAGGTATTTTAACTAAGTAATTCAACTTTTTTATTCGTTCTTAGAAAATGATTGTTTAATCAAGTGTAAAAAAATAGTAGTCTGTTCATATTATACCCGCAGATTTCGCTGATTTTCGCAGATGTATGATTTTGCAAGATGTTTAATAGATAGTTCAACATTAGTAGTTTAGACAAAATTTTCCATTTTTTAAAGAAACATAAATATCTGTTTAATTTTGTGGAACTACTTATTTTTGTAAAATAATTACCCAGTCGGTATTGATACGCTCTTCGCGAGGAACTTTAATGAAATGTTTGATAATTTCAGAACCAAAATAACACTCAACCGAATAACCTATTTGCATAGCCAAAGGCATTAAGTATTTCCAGGTTTCAAATTGTTGCCTGCGTACCAAATTATTGCCTACTACAATAATGTATCTGCCACCTTTTTTCAAGGTTCTATGTACTTCCTGCATATTTTTTAGCATATCTGCTAGATACTTGTAACAGATATAAGAACGTCGGGGGTCTTTTTCGTAGATAGTTTTCAGCACTTTATCAGCGATTTCTACACCGATAGTGTGTAATTTTCTATAATTTTCGGCTTTTACGCTCTCTGTACCGATATGTTGTTTTTTAAGCTCACTCAAAGAACCATTAGCCAAACCTAACCAATACATTTCTAATTGATGTGTCCTTGGATAATCAACAGCATTGGCATAAGGAGGTGAGGTAACTGCTAAATCAAAAATATTATCTTGATACTCAATATGGCGAGCATCAGAATTTTGAGGTATTTCTACACTTACATTCGTAATAGTTTCCGAAAATTCTATCATTCTTGGCGTAAAAGTCAGCAGATTTTCAACAAATTTCGTAAGAGCCAAAGAAGGATAAATTTGTTTATTGAGTTTTTTACGAACTACGGTTCTTGTGCAATTATCATCAGCATTAGAAACATTACGAATAATGGACGAGAAACAAATCTTGTAAAAATCTTTTAAGTCTTCACTAACAAGCAGACTTTCAATTACTTGTTTGATGTAAGTAAGTTCTTTTAAAATTTCGGCTTGAAACCAATTGTCTCTATAAGGAAAAACAGGAATTTGCTCGTTTTTGATAAGTGAGGGCTGAAAATGAACAATTTTTTCTAAAATAATTTGATTTGTTTCGTTCAATTCTGTTTCGTTTAAGGGAGTAGTTTTTACTTTTGCTAAAAAACGAGCAAAAGGGTCAATATCTACACCAACCGAGTTTCTGTTGTGTAATAAGCATTCGATATTGGTAGTTGCACTTCCCATAAAGGGGTCGAGTACCCAGTCGTTTTCTTTTGAATATTTTTGCACCAACCAACGAGGTAGTTCAGGAAAAAATTTGGCAGGATATTTATGTATGCCGTGAGAAAAACGGCTTTGGTCATAGCTTACGAACAAAAACCTTTGTCCGTTTTCAATAGGTAAATCTATGGGAATTGTTCCATCAACACGCACCAATTTTTCACCAAAGCTATTTGATATTTCTTTTACGTTGGGGTTATCATCAAATATAGATGGGTTTTGAGCTACGTACTTGCGGGTGCGTTTCTTGGCAACTCTAAACTGAATTTCTTGTATATCAATCGGATAATACATCGTAGCAAATTTTTCACAAAGTTAAATTTTTTAGCTTTACCTTGAAAGTAAAAGTCTGTTATTTTTGTTGTATGCGTTTTCTTTTTATCTTCTACAAACAATATTTTCTTATCTTTGCAAACAATTTTGTGCGTTGAGCGAAGCCGAAACGCACAAAGTAAAACACCTAATATTTAGCCAAAAATGTTACTCACCAAATTAGAAATCAAAGGCTTCAAGAGTTTTGGAGATAAAGTTGTTATCAATTTTGATGAAGGGGTTACGGGCATTGTAGGGCAGAATGGTTGTGGAAAATCTAACGTAGTAGATGCGATTCGTTGGGTGCTTGGCGAGCAGAAAACCAAAGCCCTGCGTTCGGATAAAATGGAAAATATCATTTTCAATGGCACTCGCAAACGTAAGCCCTTGCACCTTGCCGAAGTTTCGCTTACGTTCAAAAATACCAAAAACATTATCGCTACGGAGTATTCCGAAGTAACCATTACTCGACGCTTGTATCGCTCAGGTGATAGCGAATACTTGCTCAATGGGGTTACGTGTAGGCTTAAAGATATTACTAATCTTTTTTTAGATACAGGTATCGGTGCTGATAGCTATGCTATCATTGAACTGAAAATGGTTGATGAAATTCTCAACGACAAAGACAATTCACGCAGAAATCTTTTTGAAGAAGCCGCAGGCATTTCCAAATTTAAAGTACGTAAAAAAGAAACCCTCAAAAAACTCGAATACGCCGACCAAGACTTAGCTCGTGTGGAAGATTTACTTTTTGAATTAGACAAACAACTCAAAACCCTCGAAAAACAAGCCAAACGCACCGAACGCTACTTCAAAACCAAAGAAGAATACAAACAAGCCAGCCTCGAACTCGCCAAAAAAAGCGTAAGCGACAAACGCGAGTTGATGTTGCATTTAGCCAAACAACTCACCCAAGAAAACGACCTCAAACTCAATTTGCAAAAACAAATTTTAGAAAAAGAAGCCCTCTTGGAACAAGAAAAAACCGAACTTATCCACAAAGAAAAACTTGTCTCTTCACGCCAAAAAGCTGTAAATGAATTTATTAAAGAAATACGACAATACGAAAACGAAAAAAAAATAAAAAACGAGCGACTAAAAATGCTTTCCGAAAAAAAGCAGGCTCTCATAGAAAATATCTCGCAAGATAATGAACGCAAACAAGAGTTTTTGCACCAAATCAGTGTATTGCAAAACGAGAAAAACACAGCCGAAAAACTGCTCAAAGAACTTTGGTTAGAACTGCAAACCGCCCAAACCGAATACGAAACACAACAACAAAAAACAGCTATCTTGCAAGAAAAAACCAAAGAAATCAATGCCCAACTGCAAGCCAAACAGCAAGAATTTTTTGCTCTTAGCAAAAACTATGAAGTAAAACAAGCCCAAATCGTAGCCTCAGAGCAAGAACTTGCCAAAAGTAAATCCGAAAGTACCCAACAAAACGAAAATTTAATCCTTTACGAAGAACAATTAGCCGATTGCAGAGAAGAACTGCAAGAACTAAAAGACACCCTCGAACGCCTACAAGCCGATGAAAACGACTTGCAAAGCCGCCTGCAAGACCTTTTGGACGAAAACGACTCGCTCAAAGAAATTATCATTGCCAAAAACCGAACCCTTGATGCCAAACGCAACGAGTACAACCTCACCAAATCTTTGGTTGAAAACTTAGAGGGCTATCCCGAAGCCATAAAATTCCTTAAAAAAAGTCCTAATTTTGCCCAAATCCCGCTTCTTGCCGATATTTTTACCTGCGACGACACCTATAAACCTGCTATTGAAGCATTTTTAGATAATCTTTTGGGCTATTACGTGCTTGAAAATAACCAACAAGCCTTCAATGCCATTGATTTGCTTTTCGATGCTCAAAAAGGTAAGGCTCATTTTTTTGTTTTAGAAAATCTTGCAAATTTTAAAATCAACTCTCTCAAAATAGCCGAAGCCCAAGCCGTACTGGATGTAATTGAGTTTGAGAAGAAATATCAAAAACTTTTTGAATATCTTTTTGATAAGGTTTTTTTTGTCGAAGAAAAAGATTTGAAAAATCTGCAAAAACAATACCCCGAAGCGACCTTCATCAGCAAAAATGCTAAAATCATCAGCCGAAACACAAGTATTTCAGGAGGTTCGGTAGGGGCTTTTGAAGGCAAAAATATCGGTAGAACCAAACAATTAGAAACTTTAAAACAAGAAATTGAACTTTTAGAAACCGAACTTGCCGACCTCAAAGAGCAAGCCGAAGCCAAACAAGCCGAAATCAACGACTTGAAAAATTCTTCATTAAAAGATGAAATCAGAGAAACGCAAATTCTTTTCAACAAGAAGAATGAACAATTCATTGCCCTACGCACCAAAACCGAACAATTAGCCACACTCATCGAAAACTCGGACGAGAAAACCGAACTTATTGCCCTGCAAATCAGAGAAGCAAAAGACGCTTTGGCAGAAATTGCCCCCAGAATAGAAATTTTAGAAGCCGAATTAGCACAATTGCAAGCAAGCTATCAAGCCGAAGCCGAACTATTGGCAAAAGAGCAGGATTTGCTTTCGCAGAAATCGGGAGTTTTCAATCAACAAAATCTCAAATATCATCAGCAAGAAAATCGTGTGCAAAGCATTGAACAAGAAATTAGGTTTAATGAAAGTGCTTTGGAAAATTTACAGAACCGTCTGCAAAAAAATAATGAAGAACTAAGCCGCGTGAGCCTTGAAATAGAAGGTTTGGAAGAACTTGCCGAAACACAAGACGATAAACTCGTGGAGATGTATAAACAAAAAGACGACATGGAAAAAGCCCTCAACGAGGTAGAAAAAGATTACTACGCAACAAGAGGAAATATCGATAGACAAGAAAAAGAAATTAGAGATTTACAGCGTAAAAAAGAAAATTTAGATTTGATTGCAACTGAAATTCAAGCTAAAATCAACGAAACGAAGCTGGCTTTTGCAAGTCTGAAAGAACGCCTTTCGGTAGAGTTTAATGTAGATTTGGAAGCCTTGATGAGTGAAGAAAATTTGATTATTTCAGAAAAAACTGAAGAAGAACTCAAAGCCGAAGTACAACGCCTCAAAAATGTATTAGACACGATTGGGGCAATCAATCCGATGGCGATGGAGGCATACCAAGAAATCAAAGAACGCAATGATTTCATTTTGGCTCAAAGAGAAGATTTGCTCAAAGCCAAAAATTCGCTTTTAGAAACTATTACCGAAATAGATACGGTTGCCAAAGAAAATTTCCTAACTACGTTTGAGGCGATTAGAGCAAATTTTCAAAAAGTTTTCAGGTCGCTTTTTACCGAGGAAGATACTTGCGACTTGGTGCTGGTCAATCCTGAAAATCCTTTGGAAAGTCCGATTGATATTATTGCCAAGCCTAAGGGCAAACGCCCACTCACTATCAATCAGCTTTCAGGGGGAGAAAGAACACTTACAGCAACTTCCTTACTTTTTGCTATTTATCTTGTGAAACCTGCCCCATTCTGTATTTTTGATGAGGTAGATGCTTCGCTTGATGATGCCAACATTGATAAATTTACCAAAATCATTCGCAAATTTTCTGAACAATCGCAATTTATTATCGTTACGCACAACAAACGCACTATGGCGGCAACCGATGTGATGTACGGCATCACGATGTTTCCCGAAGACCCAGGCGTTTCCAAACTCGTTCCCGTAGATTTACGTAACCTACAAGAAGAATTTGCAAATAATTAGAACTTTTAGCAAAAAGCTCTTATAGCGTTTAGAACGCTATAAGAGCTTTGTTACAAAGTTTTATTTTGTTATATTTTTTCAAAAATTACAGCGGTGCAAATTAAATTTGTACTTTTCTAACCACCCCTTAGTCCCCTCCTTTTAAGGAGGGGTTGGGGGTGGTCAAAAATAAAATTTTTTCAAGACAACTGCTCATAACTCACGTTAACTTAATTTTTCTCAAACCTATTCTATTGATTTTGTGTTTATTGATAAATTGAAAAACAATAAAAAATGATAACCAACGAAGCTATTTTCAAAGCTCTTGCTACGGTACAAGAACCTGACCTGAAAAAAGATTTGGTTACACTCAATATGATACGCGATGTGCGTATTGAGGGCAACGATATATTTTTCACGGTGGTACTTACTACGCCTGCTTGTCCTCTGAAAGAAAAAATCAAAAAAGATTGTGAAGAGGCTATTGCAAAAGTGTATCCCCAAGCCGCAGTGCATATCAATATGACTGCCGAAGTAACTTCCATACTCAAATCGGCAGTGATGCCCAATGTAAAAAATCTGATAGCTGTTGCTTCGGGCAAGGGAGGTGTCGGTAAATCTACGGTTACGGCAAATTTGGCGGTGGCTCTTGCCCAAACAGGTGCAAAAGTTGGTTTGATTGATGCCGATATTTTCGGTCCATCCATTCCTGTAATGTTTGGCGTAGAACACGAAAAACCTTTGGTGCAAGAAATTGAAGGCAAGCAGTACATTGTCCCTGTGGAGCAGTATGGCGTAAAAATTATCTCGATGGGTTTTCTTTCACCTGCCGAGAGTGCCGTCGTGTGGCGAGGACCGATGGCGAGTAAAGCCTTGATGCAGTTTTTAGGCGATACATTTTGGGGCGAATTAGACTACTTGCTCGTAGATATGCCCCCTGGTACAAGTGATATTCATCTTACTTTGGCACAAGCTGTTCCCGTAACAGGAGCAGTGATTGTTACTACGCCTCAAAAAGTGGCGTTGGCTGATGCTCAAAAATCCCTGGCGATGTTCAGACAAGGAGCTATCAATATTCCGATATTGGGAGTGGTTGAGAATATGGCTTACTTTACACCTGCCGAATTACCACAAAACAAATATTACATCTTTGGCAGAGATGGCGGTAAAGTAATGGCAGAACGCTACAACGTGCCTTTTCTCGGTGAAATTCCCTTGGTACAAGGCATCAGAGAAGCAGGCGATATAGGCAGACCAATCATTGCACAAGGAGAGGAAGAATCGCCAACATATCAGGCATTTAAAGAATTAGCAGAAAACTTAGCCCGCCAAGTGGCTATCCGAAATGCTACCTTGCCCCAAACGCAAAAAGTGGAAATCAAAGTGTAAAGATTGGGAGACAAGAAAACAGGAAGCAGGATACAGGAGACAGGAGACAGGAAGCAGGAGACAGGAGACAGGAAGCAGGAAACAGGACATTAGACACAAGATACGAGATAAAATATTGTTTGCTAAGTTTTTTTCTCAAAAAATATTCCTTTAATTTTGTAGAGCAACCAAATAAACTAATCGTAATGAGCCTATTAGAACGCGTAGAAAAAGCCTTAGATAATATCCGACCTTATTTGGAAACAGACGGTGGCAACGTAAAAGTATTGGAAATTACACCTCAGAATGTAGTCCGTTTGGAGTTGCTGGGTTCGTGCAGTAGCTGTCCGATGTCGGTGATGACGTTCAAGGCAGGTATCGAGGAGGCTATCCGCAAGGCTGTTCCCGAAATTACAGGCATCGAGGCTATCAATCTAACTGCCTTAGCTTGATGAGCCACGAAAGCTATATGCAAAGAGCCTTGCAATTGGCTACTTTGGGAATGGGAAAAGTTGCCCCAAACCCAATGGTTGGCTGTGTGATAGTGTATGAAAATAAAATCATAGGAGAAGGTTGGCACAAAGCCTACGGACAAGCCCACGCCGAAGTAAATGCCATTGATAGCGTAATAGACCAAAGTATTTTACCTCAAAGTACGTTTTACGTAACCTTAGAACCTTGCTCACATTACGGCAAAACGCCCCCTTGTGCCGATTTGCTCGTATCAAAAAAGGTTGGAAAAGTAGTTATCGCCTGTACCGACTCAAACCCATTAGTGGCTGGAAAGGGTTTCAGAAAATTACAAGAAGCAGGCATACCTGTTGAAGTAGGTATTTTAGAAAAAGAGGCTCGCAGGCTTAATAAGCGTTTTTTTACTTTTATGGAAAAAAAACGTCCTTATATTGTTCTCAAATGGGCTCAAACCGAAGATGGCTTTATTGCTCGTAAAGATTATAGTTCCCGATGGATTAGCAACGAACATTCGCGTACTTTGGTGCATCAGTGGCGAAGTCAGGAGCAAGCCGTAATGGTAGGCACTCGTACTGCCCTCTACGACAACCCCCAACTCAATGTAAGGCAATGGACAGGCAAAAATCCTATCCGAATTTTTATTGATAAAAACTTGCAAATCCCTACGAACTATCATTTATTTGACCGCTCACAGCCTACTATTTGTTACAATTTGTACAAAAACGAAACTTTGGAAAATTTGATTTTCGTAAAATTAGACACCGATTTTTTCTTAGAAAATCTTTTACAAGACCTTTACGAAAGAAAAGTTCAATCGGTTTTGGTGGAAGGCGGTAGCTTGCTTTTGGAGAGTTTTATCGAAAAAAATCTCTGGGACGAGGCTCGTGTATTCGTTGGAAACACTTGTTTTGGTGAGGGTATTAAAGCACCAAAAATGCTTTTTTTACCTCAAAAACAGCAAGAAATATTTGGGGATAAGTTGTTGTACTATGAAAATTTTTAAATATAATTGCTTTAGCAAATTCTTAGTTTTGTGTCTTACTTCTGATGTCTAATTTGCAAAATCCATTTTTAATGGTTTTCTTTGCCAAAAAATTCAAATGAACAAACCAACCCCTAACAATTCCTTTCCCTTTGACAAAGCCAACTACCTGATAATGATAGCAGGTTTAGTGTTAATGGCTTTGGGCTTTATCATAATGGCAAGCGACAAAGAACAATACGGCTTTGGATTTTTGGGCATTACGCTGGGACCCATTATCTTGCTTTCAGGCTTTTTGGTACAATTTTTAGCAATTTTTTACAAGTCTAAAAAACAATGACTTGGTTAGAGGCTATTTTGCTTGCTATCGTAGAAGGAATTACGGAATTTTTGCCTATCTCTTCTACGGGACATATGATTATCACGGCGGCTCTTGCCAAAATGAGAGCCGATGATTTTTTTAAGGTTTTTATTGTAGCCATTCAGCTTGGGGCAATTGCTTCGGTGGTAGTATTGTATTGGAAAAACTTTTTTCAGAGTTTTGATTTTTACCTGAAACTTTTTGTTGGTTTTGTGCCTGCTGTGATAGTAGGTTTGCTTTTGAAAAAACATATTGATGCACTACTCGAAAGAGTTGATGTAGTGGCGTATGCTTTGCTTATTGGGGGCGTAATTTTGCTTTTTGTGGATAAATGGTTTGCCAAAAACGAACTTAGTTCTAATCCAAATACAGATATTAACTTTCGGACTGCCTTTTGGATAGGTTGTTTTCAGTGTATTGCAATGATACCAGGCATAAGTCGTTCGGCGGCTACGATTATCGGGGGGCTTACGCAAGGGCTAAATCGTAAAACCTCTGCCGAATTTTCCTTCTTCTTGGCTGTGCCTACGATGCTTGCCGCTACTGCCAAGAGCCTTTGGGATAGCAAAGAAATCTTTTTGAAGCAAAGCCAAACCGAATGGCAACTACTGCTTTTGGGCAATGCCGTAGCTTTTGTGGTAGCGATGCTCGCAATCAAATTTTTTATAGGATTTCTGACGAAATACGGCTTTCGGTTTTTTGGTTGGTATAGAATTGCCGTAGGAGTTGTTTTACTTATTCTTATCTACGGGGGCTATCAATTAGAAATGTTGTAAAATTTGTATTGTAGTGCATTGAGCGTAGCCGAAATGCGTTGTACTACAAAGAAATTTTTGCTTAGCTTTACAAAAAATCAATTTTTCTTTGCTTTTTTCTAAAATAAACCATTAACTTTGCGTTAAAATTACAAAACAGGGGTGCCTTAATACAACGGGCTGAGATTATACCCTACGAACCTGATGCAGGTAATGCTGCCGAAGGGAGTTTAAGGTGAATACATCGAGGTGGAGCTACCCCCTTGAAGCTCCGATGTTTCATTCAACAAAATTATCAATCCTAAATGAAAAAAAATGCTTTAAGCCTTTTTGCAGGCTTGTTGTTGCCTACTTTTCTGTACGGACAGCAACAAAAAGACACCGTCATTAAGGAAATTACCATTACAGGTGTTCCTTACATCACCGAAAGCACACGCACCACACTCAAAAAAACTGACATTGAAAAGCAAAACTACGGACAAGATTTGCCTTTTTTGCTCAATTTTACGCCATCGGTTGTGGTTACTTCTGATGCAGGGGCGGGTGTTGGTTACACGAGCTTACGGGTACGAGGCTCTGACCAAACACGTATCAATACCACCATCAACGGAATACCTCAGAATGATGCCGAGTCGCAAGGGGTTTTTTGGGTAGATACGCCCGATTTGGCTTCTTCGGCTCAAAGTATTACACTTCAAAGAGGTGTAGGTACATCTACTAATGGAGCAGGAGCATTCGGAGCAAGCCTGAACATTCAGACCTTCGGAAAGCCTGAAAGCAAACCTTCTGCCGAAATCAATAACTCGTGGGGCTCGTTCAATACTTGGAAACACACTTTGCAAGCCTCCACAGGACTAATGGAAAATAAATTTGTCGTTGATGCCCGCCTCTCGCAAATCAAATCCGATGGTTTTATTGATAGAGCGTTCTCAGATTTGCAAGGCTTATACCTTTCGGCAGGATATTATGGCGAAAAAACAAACCTACGTTTCAACCTTTTGAGAGGCAAAGAACGTACTTATCAGGCTTGGTTTGGTATCAGAGAGGATATTTTGAAAGAAAACAGAACCTTCAACCCCTACACCTACGACAACCAAGTAGATAACTACAACCAAAACCATTACCAAGCTATTTTTGACCATAAAATTACTGAAAATCTTACCACCAATGTATCGCTTTTCTATGTACGTGGCTTCGGTTATTACGAAGAGTTCAAAGAGAAAGATGCTTTTTCCAAATATGGCTTATCTGATGTAACAATCGGAGATAGTACTATTTCCAAAAGTAATCTTATTCGCAGACGTTGGCTCGATAACCATTTCTACGGCACAGTCTTTTCCTTAGATTACGAGAAAAATGGCTGGAACGTAATTTATGGCGGCGGTTGGAACAAATACGAAGGCAAACATTTTGGCGAAATTATTTGGGCTGAAATAGCGGTTAATCAGACCATTCGCCAGCGATATTACGATAACGATGCCTTCAAAGCCGATTTCAACCAATTCGTGAAAGTTGCCAAAGAGTGGAAAACTGAAAAAGGTAGAATTTCAGCTTTTGGTGATTTGCAGTATCGTTTTGTAGGTTACAATTTCTTAGGCTTTGACCAAAACTTACAAAGTACGCAACAAAACGCCGAGTTCAGTTTCTTCAATCCCAAAGCAGGTATAGATTATGCCTTCGGGCAAGGCAAGCACCGCCTCTATACGCTTTGGGGCATTGCTCATCGCGAGCCTAATCGCAACGATTTCGTAGAAAGCACTCCCAGCACTCGCCCCAAAGCCGAACGCCTCAACAACGTAGAAACAGGCTATCAGATTACAGGCAAAAATTTTAACTTCAAAACCAATGCCTTCCTGATGGCTTACCAAGATGAACTTATCCTCACAGGAAAAGTAAATGACGTAGGAGCTTACCTCCGACAAAACGTAGGACAAAGCAGACGCATAGGTTTGGAATTAGAAGGAAATTGGCAAATAAACAAATATTTTGTTTGGCAAGCCAACGCTACTATCAGCCAAAACAAAATTAAAGAATTTGTTGAATACATTGATGATTACGATAACGGCGGGCAGATAGAGCAACGCTACCAAAACACCGATTTGGCTTTCTCGCCAAGATTTATTGCGGCTAATCAGCTTATCTTCAAGCCTACTGAAAGTTTGGAGATGGCTTTGCTCTCAAAATACGTGGGCAAGCAATATTTGGATAATACCCAAAACGAAGCCCGAAAACTTGATGCCTTCTTTGTAAATGATGTCCGTATTGCTTACACCTATAAACCTACGAAAGGCATAAAAAGTGTGAGTATTGGCTTACTTGTCAATAACATTCTGAACGAACAATACGAACCTAATGGCTACACCTTTAGCTACTTTTTCGGAGGGCAAAGAGTGTGGGAAAACTACTATTACCCGCAAGCAGGCACGAATTTCTTGCTTAATGTAGGGCTAAAATTCTAAAATTATTCATTTGCAAACTTTTCTAACTTTCCAAAGGTTCTGTGCTTTTGGAAAGTTCTTTTTTTGAAAAGACCAAATATTTTCAATAGTTTTGCGTAGTTTTTCAGAATAGCAAGGTTTTTATGTGGATTGAAGTTTTCAAGTCAAAGATACATCGTGTAAAAGTTACGCAAGCTGAGTTGCATTACGTAGGTAGCATTACGATTGATGAAGCCTTAATGGAAGCGGCGAACCTGATAGAAGGCGAAAAAGTGCAAATCGTAAATGTAAATAATGGAGAGCGTTTGGAAACTTACGTCATCAGAGGCGAACGTAATTCGGGTGTAATTTGCCTTAATGGTCCTGCGGCACGAAAAGTGCAAGTCGGTGATATTATCATCATCATTGCTTATGCTTTAATGCCCTTCGAAGAAGCCAAACAATTCAAACCTACGCTTGTATTCCCCGACGAAAATAACCGATTAGTATAACTTCAAGATACGTAAAGCTCCTCTATGACACTCGACGAAGCCCAAAAAATGGTTGATAAATGGATAAACGAAATAGGCGTTCGCTACTACAACGAACTGACCAACACGGCTATCTTGATGGAGGAAGTTGGCGAAGTGGCTCGCATTATGGCAAGAGTGTATGGCGAGCAGTCGTTCAAAAAAAATGAAACCTACGATTTAGCTGACGAAATGGCTGACGTGCTGTTCGTACTTATCTGCCTTGCCAACCAAACAGGCATCAACCTGACCGAAGCCTTGCAGAAAAATCTTGAAAAAAAGACCCAAAGAGATAAAGAACGCCATCAAAATAATCCTAAGTTAACGTGAGTTATAAGCAGTTATCTTAAAAAAATCATATTCTTTTGACCATACTTCGGCGATTCGGCTACACTCACCGACCATAGCTCAGTAACCACCCCCAACCCCTCCTTAAAAGGAGGGGTTAGGGGTGGTCAGAAAAGTGCAAATTTAGTTTGTACTGCTGTAATTTTTGAAAAAATATAACAAAATAAAACTTTGTAAATCCATATAATAACCTTATAACTCACGTTAAGTTAAGCAATTAGGGGTAAGAAGCAAGAAAAGGTATTTTGAAGACGTTTGTTTTATACTCAAAAATAAATGTTTTTGTGCTTTTATGTACGTTTCGGCAGTTCGGCAAGCTCACTGACCTCTCCGCTCAACGCACATAAAAGCAACGTTTTTGGGAAGAAGTTCTGAAAACTACTTTTGATTTATATCTACCAAGGTTTTATCACAAGTAAAGATTTCCATTTGGGATATTCTTTCAGAATAATAGCAAGATTAGCCACAAACATCAGTGCTGTTTCTACCAGTTCGCCTACTTCATCGGGTTCTAAAAACAAATGAAACAGAAAAATATGTAGCGTAATAGGTAGCACAAGCGTTGCACCGAGCAAAGACAAAAACTGACTAATCAGGAGCAAGCCTCCCAAGAGTTCGCATACACCCAGCAGTTGCCAGGCAAAACCTGTTTGTCTCATTCCGAAGATGTAATTTTTGCGTTGAAGTTTCTGCAAGTCTTCTTTTAGTTTTGCAGAACCTTCTTTTTCAACTTGTTCTATTATTTCTGTTGGGGGCGGCGTAGGTTTGCTAAATTTCTGATAGCCACCATACAGCATCATTGCCCCCAAGCCCAAACGAGCAACAATAAATAAAATAGCTATTGGCTTCATTGATACGTACATTTTTAGTGAAAAGATGAGGCAAATTAAGAAAAAACCAAAATGAGCGACAAGTTTTTTGACAATTATTTTTATTTAGTCTAAATAAGTTTTTAAATAAACGGAAAAGTTTGGCGAGAGCAGACAATTTTTCAGGTCAGATTTTAACGATAATTTTGGCAGATTTGAGGTTTTTATCAATGTCTAATTCTATGGTGGTATTATTTTTGTAGTTGCTGATGGCGGTGGTGATGTTTTGAGCTACCAAGAGAATTTTTTGAAGCATTCCTTGGTGGAATATAGGGCATATCGTAGAGGCTAATAAAATCTTTTCTTCCTGATTTTTGGGTAGCAACTCCAAAATATCTTGTATTTTTTCTCCTTTACGTAAAATTTCTTGGTATCTCTGCCAGTCTGCTTGCTTTTCTTTGGGGAGAAATTCCTTAAAAGTTCTGGTGCTAAGGTCTGCCGCATCTAATTGTAGAGTCTTGCATATCAATTCATTAGCTTTCAGAATTTGCCCTTCCAAGTTCAGTTCCAAAACCAGCAAAAAGCTCTCTATATCCAAAATACTTTCTTGTATAAAATGATTATGAGGCAGACTGCTCTCTTCTTCAAAGTGATTAAGTTGCTGAAGAGATAAAGCTATGTCATCTGTGCTAAAAATAGGAGGTTCTGCGGAGTTTTTCTCCCTTTCTCTCATTTCAGCAAGCTCTTGCTCCAAATTTCTATAAACAATTTTATTACGTACGGGAATCATTCTTTCCCGTTTGATGTTTTCTCCTAATGCCATTCTAATTTATGTTTCTTTTGCAAGAATTTCTTGGGCTAAGGCTAAATAGTCTTCTGCTCCATTAGATTGTGGAGCGTATTCAAATACACTTTTGCCAAACGAGGGGGCTTCTACTAATTTTACATCGGTGCGAATAAGTGTCTGAAAAATAGGTACAAAATTATAGGTTTTTTTGATATGATTATGTACTTCTTGGGTAATTCTTCGACGAGAATTGTACATCAGCACCAAAATACCCATAATTTGTAAATCAGGATTGACGGTTTTCTTTACTTGCTCAATCGTTTCTAAAATTAGTTCCAAGCCGTGCATACTCAAAACCTCCATTTGCAAAGGAATAATAACGCTATGAGCGGCAACCAAAGCATTTACGGTAAGAATAGATAAAGAAGGCGAACAATCTATGAAAATATAATCGTAATCTTGTGCATTTTGGGCTATCATTTTTTTTAAAATTTGCTCTCTGCCCTGATAACTAACCAAAGAAAGTTCCAAATCGGCGAGAGTAACATCGGCGGGGATAATGTGCAAGCCTTCTCGTTGTATCAAAGCATTATGAAAAGATATATCTTCTAAAATTACATCTGAAATGCTCCAAACATTGCTATTAGCTCCCAGATAATACGACAAACTGCCTTGTGGGTCTAAATCTATCAATAAAACTTTTTTACCATGTTCGGCAATCGCCCTACCCAGATTGACGGTCGTGGTGGTTTTCCCTGTTCCTCCTTTCTGGTTGACAATAGCTATGATATGAGGTTGAGGCATACATTTGGTAGATTTAGTTTCCCAAAAATTCTAATTTTTTCAACAAATTACAAGATAAAAACTAAATTTTCAAATCAAATGTAGTTTTTTTCAAAACTGCAAATTATTTTTGAAATAAATTCTTTTTGAAGGAGTATTTTGAAGAAAAATATAACTATAAACTTTCATTGTTTAATTAAAAAACCATAAATTAGCACAAATCAATTAAAAACACACATAAAAATATGGACAACCGCCATAACGCAATCCAACAACCCGCCGAAATATTGCTCAAAGAAATAGAATTAGAAAACCAAATCAGAGAACTATTGAGCGATACACAGATTTATTTTGATTACAACCTCGTACCCGATAAGCAAGACAGCAACAACCCTTTGATAAAATTAGACCTCATTACCATCAATCGTGAGCATAATCAGAAGTTTTTGTTTCACTCTGCCAAAGGCAATAACAAAATAGCTATTCTCGAGGCTATGATTGTTTATATCAAGGAGTTCAAAAAGAATCAAGAAAGCTACCAAGTTGAGTGGATTGATGCTAAACATAACGAAAAAGTACAGGTTTCTTGGTTTAGAGGAAACGATATTTTTGATGTTTTACAAAAGTTCTATTACGATAAGGAGCAAAGCCGATTCAAAATATTGAAAATAACTCTAATGCCTGAAGCCTAAATAAGTGCCTCAACAAAATTAAACGGATACTTGTATTTTTGTAAAAACCTGAAAAACGATATTTTGTCTAAGTACTGACATCTAACTATTAATGTCTAACTACTTAGTGTTGGTATGGATATGGCTATTTGCAAAATTAGCAAAAAAGAAAATGAAATATGCTTTGCAGGTGCAAAAAGACCTTTATTCGTGGTAAATGAAAAAGGCGTAAGGGAAATAAAAGGAAGTAGATTTGGAATAGGAGGAATAAGCAGTACAGAAAAAATATTTGAGGAGCATTACCTGTTAGCGAATAATCAAGATACTTTTTATATGTCTTCCGATGGCTTTACCGACCAGTTTGGGGGGGATAATGATAGTAAATTTCTTACTATTCATTTCAAAGAAAAACTGCAACAGCTTTATACCAAACCTTTGGAGTACCAAAGAATATATCTGGATGAGCTACACGAAACTTGGAAAGGCTTTATCAATGAACAAACAGATGATATTCTTGTAGTGGGCTTCAAGATTTAATCGGGCAAAAGCAACTCATCTTCATTGCTCCAAAAAATCTTATGTAAAGTATATTTTACCGACATAAACAAAATAGGATAAGCCATCAGAAATACAGCCGCAAAAGCTATGATTATCTCTTTGAAATGAGCCGAACCGCTACGCCAGTTGGATATTTTCACCACTCCTACAATAATATCATCAAGACTAATCATAAACCGAAAAAGCGTAAAAAAAGAAATCAAAATAATTAGACTACAAACTACCCCAACTGCCAGCGTTCTGATAAAAACCCTCCAAGCCAAGCCTCCGTTTCCTACCTTACTCAAAGCAAATATCAATGAAGAAGAAAGTATAACCATACTCCACTTCAAACTCACTACATACTCCGTATTGAGCAAAAATTTAGGAGGAAAACTTTTTTGTATAATATAAAATGAACCTATTACCAAGCCAAAAGAGAGAAGGCTGTAAAGCAAACCTTCTAAAAATAATATAGGAAATGACATTTCTTTTATGTCTTGGCTACTTTGTAGAGCTTCTACTTCTTCTTGCGGAGTCATAGCAGTTTATTTTAGCCAATTTTAAGGATTTATTCATGCATGCTTGTTACTTCCCAAAAATAGAAAAATTTTGCAAAAAAAGAAATGTTGTGTGATATTTTCCTTAAAAAAAATTATTTTTGCCCAAGACCTAAACTCCTGTTTCCTTGAAAAATACACTCAAAGCCTACTGGAAATATTTTTGGCAAGCAAAAAACGAACATAGCATACATTCACCTTTTATTTTTGATTTTTATACTCAGGTAATTAAGAACCAAAATTACCAGTATTACGCCTACAAAGAAATTGAAGCATTAAGAAAACTTTTGCTCGAAAATAAGGAAGTAATTGTAATAGAAGATTTTGGTGCTGGCTCAAAAGTCAATTCCACTCCCAAAAGAAGCATCAAACAAATTGCAAAAACAGCTACTAAATCTCCGAAAATAGGACAAACTTTATTTAGGATAGCTAACTTTCTTCAACCTAAGTATGTTTTAGATTTGGGAACTTGCTTAGGTATTACTACTGCCTATATTGCCGCCCCGCTGCCTCACAGCCAAATCTACACTTTTGAAGGTTCAGAAAGTTTGGCTGAAATAGCTCAAAAACATTTCAAAATACTTAAGCTGCCACACATAAAAATTATTCAAGGCAACATTGACCAAACGCTCCCGCAAATTTTAGAGCAAATTCCTCAAATTGACTTTGCCTTTGTGGATGCCAACCATCGATACGAACCGACTTGCAGGTATTTTGAAATGATGCTTACGAAAGTTCAAGAAGAAAGTATTTTGATTTTTGATGACATTTATTGGGCAGAAGAAATGCAAAAGGCTTGGGAAAAAATTTATCAAGACACACGCGTAACGCTTAGTATTGATTTATTTGAAATAGGAATTGTTTTTTTTAGACAAAAACAGCCTAAACAACATTTTGTACTAAGATTTTAATAAAACAACAAACTTACTAAGAAATATACTCAATCAAAAGTGGTTTTTAATAAAACTTTAAATTTATGACTACAAAAAGTTCCCCTCTCCTTTGGAGAGGGGATAGAGGTGAGGTCTAAGGGGATTAAGGTTTAGAAAAACCAACTTATTTTGAGTATAAGTATATTTTCGTAAAAGTCTGATAAACGATATTTTACCTCACTTCTTGTATCTAACGTATTTTGTCTAATTATTTAGACAAAAT
>Ga0308394_1000023_pt1 | contig 92139 bp, 96 predicted proteins | sample Hotspr2Sampleme2_FD_202366 | JGI IMG/M metagenome (GOLD analysis project Ga0308394, IMG submission 202366) | Hot spring phototrophic mat microbial communities from Mushroom Spring, Yellowstone National Park, Wyoming, United States - 20050701_me2 ...
CCTGGTGATAACATAGAGATGGAAGTAGAACTTATTACACCTATAGCATTAGAACCACAACTTAGGTTTGCTATCCGTGAAGGTGGAAGAACCGTAGGTGCAGGCGTTGTAACTTCTATAATTGAATGAAAATTTATACAAGGAAAATTTAGTATGAATGTAGCACAAAAATATCAAAAAATAAGAATAAAACTTAAAAGTTATGACCACAGAATCTTAGATGAGTCAGTAAAACAAATTGTAGAAACTGTAAAGCGTACAGGTGTAAAGATCTCCGGGCCTATTTTGTTACCTGCAGATATTAGAAGATATACTGTGTTGAGATCGCCTCATGTAGATAAAAAATCAAGAGAACAATTTGAAATCAGAATCCATAAAAGGTTAATTGACATACTTGACCCTACACCTGCTACCGTGGAAGAATTGATGAAACTTCAGTTACCATCAGGTATAGAAGTTGAAATTAAAATGGCTTAAAAATTAGTTATTAGTCCAGAGTTATTAGTTTTTAAAAAAAGAGGAAAAAAATGATAAATGCAATTTTAGGTAAAAAACTTGGGATGACAAGAATTTTTAACGAACAAAATGAAGTCATCCCTGTAACTGTAGTTCTTGCTGGACCTTGTAACATTGCTCAAATAAAAAATGTAGAAAATGATGGATATAATGCTGTTCAACTTTGTTTTGGAAAAAAGAAAATAAAAAATGCAACAAAACCTTTATTAGGTAATTTGAAAAAATATAATATCAACTTTTTACCTGAAATAATAAAAGAAGTAGAGGTTGAAAAAATAGAAGGTTTAACTCCAGGGCAAGAAGTTAATATTTCAATTTTTAATGTCAACGAAGTTGTAGATGTACAAGGATATACAAAAGGGAAAGGTTTTGCAGGTGTTGTAAAACGTTGGGGATTTGGAGGAGGCCCCACTACACACGGACAATCTGATCGTCAACGTGCTCCCGGTTCTATAGGTTCACAAAGGCCACAACGTGTTCCAAAAGGTCGCAAAATGGCAGGACATTTAGGTAACGAATTAGTAACAATTAAAAACTTACAAATCGTTAAAATTGATACTGAAAGAAATCTATTATTTATTAAAGGTGCAATACCCGGAAATAAAAACTCAATTGTTTTAATTAAGAAAACAGGAAAAGTTGCAAAAGTTAAACAAACTCAGCAACAACAAGCTGAGAAAACACAGCAGAAAAAAAAGTAGATAGTTCATCCCGCAAATTGCGGGATAATAAAAAGGTAAAAATTTTATGGAAAGCTTAAATGTAATAGATATAGAAACAGGTAAAGTTAAAGAAACTGTAGAAATTCCAGAAAGTTTAAAAAAATATTTTGATTATAAAAATGCTAAATATGTTTTGCACGAATATATTGTAGCTTATTTAGCTAACCAGAGACAAGGGACACATTCTACAAAAACCCGTGCTGAAGTTCGTGGTGGTGGAAGAAAACCATGGGCACAAAAACATACTGGTCGTGCAAGACAAGGTTCTATAAGATCACCGCTGTGGAGAAAAGGTGGAGTCGTTTTTGGTCCTAAACCAAGGGATTATTCAGTTGAAATTCCTAAAAAGAATAAAACTTTAGCTAAATACTTGTCTATTGCTGAAAAAATTAAATCCAACGATTTAATTGTAGTAGATAAACTAAATTTAAATTCACACAAGACCAAAGAAGCACTAAAAATTTTAAAAAATTTAAACATAAACTCTGATAAAATTTTATTCGTAGACAAAAGTTTTGACAACAACATAAAACTTGCTACAAGAAATTTACAAAATGTTTCCTTAAGTAGACTACAAGACTTAAATGCTTATATTGTATTAGATAACAACAAAATTATCTTTACTAAAGAGGCTTTCTTATGTCTATAACAGATATTTATAAAATAATAAAAAGACCGATTATTACTGAAAAGACCACTAATTTAAAAAAACAAAATAAGTATGTATTCGAAGTGGATATAAATGCAACCAAATCTCAGATTAAACAAGCGGTAGAAAAATTGTTCAATGTTGATGTTGTAGATGTTAGAACTATGATAATGAAAGGCAAACTTAGAAGATACGGAAGATATGAAGGTTATAAACCTGATTGGAAAAAAGCTTTAGTAACATTGAAATCAGGACAAATAATTAAACAGATTGAAGAACTACAATAATTTCGAGGTAAAAAACTATGCCGATAAAAACTTTTAAACCTTATACACCATCTAGGAGATTTATAACTGTTGAAGATTATTCTGATATCACTAAAAAGGAACCAGAAAAAAGTTTGATTGTGATGTTGAAGAAAAAAGCTGGTCGTAATAATTATGGAGAAGTCACAGTTAGGCATCAAGGTGGTGGGAATAAAAGATATTATAGAATTATTGATTTCAAAAGAGATAAATATGACATTGTTGGGATTGTTAAAGCAATTGAGTATGATCCCAACAGATCAGCAAGAATAGCTTTGATAGAATATGAAGATGGAGAAAAAAGATATATTATTCAACCTTTAGGACTCAAAGTAGGAGATAAAGTATTAAGTAGTAGAAATCCTATAGATTTTTCTATCGGCAATGCAATGCCGTTAAGACATATACAAATAGGAAGTATAATTCATAATATAGAACTTTATCCAGGCAGTGGTGGAAAACTTTGTCGTTCTGCAGGTACTTATGCGCAACTTCTTGCAAAAGAAGGTGAGTATGCTCATATAAGATTAGAATCTGGAGAGATAAGATTAATAAAATTGGACTGTATGGCAACAATAGGGCAAGTTGGCAATATTGATCATATAAATGTTAGTTTAGGTAAAGCAGGAAGAAGTAGACACTTGGGTATAAGACCAACTGTTCGTGGTGTAAAAATGAATGCGGTTGACCATCCACACGGTGGTGGTAGAGGAAGGTCAAAAGGAGGTAATCATCCTCAATCACCTACAGGTGTTCCAGCAAAAGGATATAAAACAAGAAGAAAAAGAAATATTTGGGATAAGTTTATAATACAAAGAAGAAAGTGAGTTATTAGTTTATAGTTCGTAGTTCATAGTCCATAGTTCATAGTTTATAGTTCATAGTTATTATAATTTTATGGAGAAAAATATGGCAAGAGTTCCTTATGTAGATCCAAAAGTTTACAAAAAAGTACAAAAAATTTTACAAAATAAAGAAAAAAAAGTTATTAAAACCTGGGCAAGGGATTGCACTATTATACCAGAATTTGTTGGTTTCACTTTCTTAGTTCATAATGGAAAAAAATTTATTCCTGTATATATCACAGAACAAATGGTTGGGCACAAACTTGGCGAGTTTGCTCCAACAAGAATCTTCCGTGGTCATGGTGAAGCACATACTAAAGAAGCAACTGAGTTAACATAAATGTGGATGTGTAGATGCGTAAATGTGTGGATGAGTTTATAGGGTTGGTGGGTTTATTGAGTCAATTGAGTTTGCGAGTTTGTTGAGTTTATTGAGCTTTTAACTATCAACTATTAACTATGAACTATGAACTAATAACTATGAACTAATATAGGAGACAATTATGCAAGGTGTTTGTCATGCTAGATTTATTAGATATTCACCAAAAAAGATTGCACAGGTTTTAAAAATTATTCGTGGTAAAAAAGTTTCTGATGTTTTTAACATCTTAAACAACATAAACAAATCTTTTGTAGACGATTTAAAAAAAGCAATAAAAAGTGCTTTATCAAATGCTAAAGGTCTAAAAGAACCTGATAAATTTTATTTAACGCAATGTTATGTTACAAAAGGACCTTATCTTAAAAGAATTATGCCAAAAGCATTCGGTAGAGCAGCGTTGTTTACTCGAAAGATGACCCATTTAACAGTTGTAGTAAGTAATGAAAAGAATAAAAAGGAGAAATAAAAATGGGACAAAAAGTTCCACCAACAGCTAATAGGATAGGTTTTATTGAAAATTGGAGATCAAGGTGGTTTGTTGATTTCAAAACAACTCCAGATTGTGTTGAACAAGACTATAGAATACGAGAGTATATAAAAATAAAGTATAGAAATGCTATTATACCAAAAGTAGAAATCGAACGCACTGGTAAACAATTAATAGTTGATATTCACACTGTAAGACCAGGTATTGTAATAGGTCGTAATGGCGAAAATATTAACGAAATTACAAAACATATAGAAAAAATTACAGAGGCGGAAAAAGTTCAAGTAAAAGTTACCGAAGTTTTTGAACCAGCATCAGATGCTCAATGTGTAGCAGAATTCATAGCTTTATTGTTAGAAAAAAATATGAATTACCGCAGAGTTATAAAAAATGCAATGGCAAGAACAATGGAGAAAGGTGCTTTAGGAATAAAAGTTCGTGTTAGTGGTAGATTAGCAGGAGTAGAAATTGCAAGGAGTGAATGGTTCAGAGAAGGTAGAATTCCTTCAAACACATTTCGTGCTTTAATAAGCTATGGTTTTTCTGAAGCAATTATTAAAAAAGGAAAAATTGGTGTTAAGGTTTGGATATTTTTGAAAGAACTACTTACAGAAGAAGAACAACAGTTCGCTCGTATGGGCAAAATACAAGAAATTTTGAATAAAAAGATAGATACACAATCAAATAACTAAGGAGAATAATCTATGTTGATGCCAAGTAGAGTAAAATATAGGAAACATCATTTAAGAGTAATAAAAGGAATTTCTGAAGGTGCAAAAAATCTTCATTATGGTGACTATGGACTAAAAACTCTTGAAGCTGGATATATTACACAAAGACAAATTGAAGCATGTAGGTTGACTTTGTCAAGATTTTTAAAACATGGGGGTAAAATCTGGATAAGAATATTCCCTGATTTGTCTGTAACTAAAAAACCAGCTGAAAGTAGAATGGGAAAAGGTAAAGGTGACCCTGCTTATTGGTGTGCTGCTGTACAAAAAGGAAGGATATTGTTTGAAGTAGAAGGATTATCAAAAGAAGATGCGATTGAAGCATTAAGACAAGTATCTTTTAAACTGCCTCTGAGGACCAAAATTGTTACAAGGGAAGAAAACTTATGAAAAAAAAGCAATTTAATGAATTAAAAGATGCTTCTAAAGATGAACTAATGTTAAAATTAGAAGAATGGCAAAAGAAACTTTTTGAATTAAAACTAAAACATTCAACTGTAAAAATCAAAAATCCAATGGAAATCAGAAATACTAGAAGAGATATCGCAAGAATTAAAACTTTACTTAGACAAAAATTTGGAGTAAAGTTATAGTCGCAAAGGGAGAAGAAAATATATGATGATTACTAAAATTGGCATTGTTGTATCAGACAAGATGAACAAAACTCGAGTTGTAAAAGTTGAAAGAACCACTCAACATCCAAAGTATAAAAAAGTTATAAAAAAATTTAAAAAATATTATGCTCATGATGAAAATAATATAACAAAAGTTGGAGATAAAGTAAAAATTAAATTAACAAGGCCTATTTCTAAACTTAAAAGATGGGAGATTATTGAAGTGATAAAACCTGAGGGAGCACAGCAATGATTCAAAAAAGATCAATGTTAAATGTAGCAGATAACACTGGTGTAAAGAAAGTTATGTGCATACAGTCTTTGGGAGATAACCAAAGATATGCTAAGATTGCAGAAGTTATTGTTGTGTCTGTGAAAGAAACAACACCTGATTCAATCATTAAAAAAGGTGAAGTTGTTAAAGCTGTAATTGTAAGGACTAAAAATCCAATAAGTCGTAAAGATGGTTCATATTTAAGATTTGATGAGAATGCTTGTGTCATAATTGATAACAATGGTGATCCAAAAGGCACACGTGTATTTGGACCGGTCGCAAGAGAATTAAGAGAAAATAAATTTTTAAAAATAATTTCTTTGGCACCAGAGGTTTTATAAAATTTTATGAAAAAAATAAAGAAAAAAGATATTGTATTAGTAATTTCAGGTAAAGACAAAGGAAAAAAAGGAGAAGTTTTAAAAGTTTTAAAAGATAATAAAATAATTGTTTCAAAAGTAAATGTAGTAAAAAAAAATATGCGTCCTACTCAAACACAACCAGGGGGAATTAAAGAAATAGAAAAACCAATTCCTATTTGTAAAGTAAAATTGATTTGTCCCAAATGTAATCAACCTACAAGAGTAGGTTTCACACTTTTGCCAAGCGGTGAAAAAGTTAGGATTTGTAAAAAGTGTAAAGAAATGATTATATAGTCAATAGTTCATAGTCAATAGTTAATAGTAGCGTCAAAGCGAAGCTTTGAATTGTAGTAGTTAGTAGAAACTATTAAGGTGTTAGGTATTTGTAGGGCACGGCTTTAGCCGTGCAAATATAGATTATGGTAGCCGCAAGCTAAAGCTTGCGTAAAATAATAGTAGATAGTAGTAAGTTAGGAAGGTGTTAGGTATTTGTAGGGCAAGTATTTATCCTTGCGTATTTAAATAGTTCATGCCGCATTTTACAGGATTAGTTGATAGAGAAATTTTAATACAACAAAAGAGAAAATTATGAAAGAGACAAAATATATACCAAGATTAAAAGAACTTTATTTAACAAATGTGGTACCTATGTTGATGAAAAAATTTAAGTATAAAAATATTCATCAGGTACCAAAAATTGAAAAAGTTGTGGTAAATATGAGTGTGAATGAAGCAAAAGAAAATATAAAATCACTTGATATAGCTACTGAAGAACTTGCAATGATCACGGGACAAAAACCTAAGATCTGTAGAGCAAAAAAAGCTATTTCAAATTTTAAAATAAAAAAAGGTATGCCAATAGGTTTAAAAGTCACACTTAGAGGAGACAGAATGTATGAATTTTTAGACAGATTGATATATATTGCTTTACCTAAAATAAGAGATTTTCACGGAATACCAAAGGATGGTTTTGATGGAAGAGGAAATTATAATTTAGGAATTAATGAACAATATATTTTCCCTGAAGTAAATATAGAAAAGTCAGATAGAACAAGAGGCATGAATATAACAATAGTAACTTCATCAAAAACAGATGAAGAAGCAAGAGAGTTAATGGCACTTTTAGGATTCCCATTTAGGAAATAGAGGAGAAAACTATGGCAACAGATGCAGATTTAGCCAAAATGCGAAAAGTACCAAAATATCCAATTAGATATAGAAACAGATGTAGAATTTGTGGAAGACCAAGAGGTTTTATTCGCGATTTTGGTTTGTGTAGAATATGTTTTCGTAATCTTGCACATAAAGGTGAGCTACCTGGTGTAAGAAAAGCAAGTTGGTAAAATACATTTAGAATAAGAAAGAGGAGGCAATTATGAGTAGCGATGTTATAGCTGACATGTTAACTGCGATAAGAAATGCTACTTTAGTATATCAAGACAAAGTTGATGTTCCGTATTCAAAACTAAAAGCAGAGATAGCTAGAATTTTAAAAGAAGAAGGGTTCATTACAAGTTATAAAAAAGTAGATGCAATAAACAAAAGTTATTTGAGAATATTTTTGAAATATGGACCAAATAGAGAACAAGTTATAAGAGAAATTGTTCGAGTTTCAAAACCTGGAAGAAGAGTATATAAAAGCTATAAAGAACTGAAATCAGATGATTTTACTGTATATATACTTAGTACACCAAAAGGAGTAATGACAGACAAACAAGCAAAAAAGATTAAAGTTGGTGGAGAAGTTATATGTTATGTGAGGTAAAAAAATATGAGTAAGTTAGCTAAAAAACCGATCTTAATACCTGGTAATGTCAAAGTATCATTTGAAAATAATATAGTAAAAGCAGATGGTCCATTGGGTTGTCTGCAGTTAGAGATTAAATATCCTCAATATGTAGAGATAAAACAGGAAGATAAAAAAATTTTTGTCAATAGAAAAAATGATACTAAACAAGCAAAAGCATATCAGGGTTTATATTTTGCTTTAATTAGAAATATTGTGAAAGGTGTCTCTGAAGGTTATAAAAAAGTTTTAGAAATAGTTGGAGTAGGATATCAAGCACAACTACAAGGGAACAATCTCGTTTTAAAACTTGGATTCTCAGCACCAGTAAATTTTGAAATACCACAGGGTATAAAGATCTCTGTTGATCAAAAAGGACAAGAAATTACTGTTTTTGGAATTGATAAATATTTAGTAGGTGAGACAGCAGCGAGAATAAGAAGAATAAAACCACCAGAACCTTATAAAGGTACAGGGATCAGATATAAAGGTGAACATATTATTAGAAAACTTGGTAAAGCTGCAATAGCAGGTGCTGGAGGTAAAAAATAAATGAATCTCACTGAGCACATAAAACCAAAATTACTTTTAGAAAAAAGAAAATTAAGAATTAGAAAAAAAATAAAAGGTACAAAGGAAAGGCCAAGAGTTTATGTTTATAGAAGTTTAAAACATATTTATGCCCAGGCGATTGATGATGAAGTTGGACATACATTAGCAAGTTGTTCAACTATATGTAAAGATATTAGAGATAAAATAAAAAATAAGAAAAAAATTGAACAATCTGAAATTGTAGGAAGACATCTTGCTGAAAAACTTTTATCTTTAGGAATTAAAAGTATAGTATTTGATAGAAATGGTAGAAAATACGCTGGAAGGATTGCAGCTTTAGCAAAAGGATTAAGAGAAGGAGGAATTAATTTTTAATTTAACATTGAGGACAAAACTATGACTGACAAAGAAAAAAAATTAGAATTACAAGAAGAGGCCATTGGACCATATTCTACTGAAGAAATAACTGAAGAAACAGAAGAATCCTTAACTGAACCATCATTAGAAGAACAACAATTTGAAAAATATGTTGTTTCAATTAGACGTGTAGCAAAGGTTTTAAAAGGAGGAAAGAAACTTTCATTTTCTGCTATGGTTGTTGTTGGAAATAAAAATGGTTTAGTAGGATATTCTTTAGGAAAAGCAAATGAGGTTCCTGCTGCTATAGATAAAGCTGCAAGGCGTGCAATGAAGAATTTGATAAAAGTAGAAATCAAAGATTGTACAATACCTCACGAAGTGATGAGTAAGTTTGGAGCAACAAAAGTTTTGTTAAAACCTGCAAAAATGGGTACAGGTGTTATAGCAGGGTTAACACTTCGTGCAGTAATGGATGCTGCTGGTATAACCAATGTTGTAACAAAAATTATTGGTTCAACAAATCCAATTACTGTTGTACAAGCTGCATTTGAAGCATTAAAAAAGTTAAAAACTAAAGAAGAAGTTTTATCTATAAGACAACAACAATAAGATTTTAGGAGTTAAAAACTATGGGTTTAACACTTTCAGATTTAAAACCAAAATTAGGTTCAAAACATAAACCAAAAAGGATTGGTTGTGGAGAAGGAAGTGGCCATGGCGGAAGTGGTTCTACTCGTGGGATGAAAGGACAAAGAGCCCGTTCTGGAGAAGGTAAAAACCCAGGTTTTGAAGGTGGTCAGATGCCACTTTTAAGAAGAATTCCAAAACGTGGATTTACTAACAAAAAGTTTAAAAATGAGTTTCAAGAAGTGACAATTGATAAAATTTTTGAAAAAATTCCAAAAGAGATTAAAGAAGTAACGATAGATGTGCTAAAACAATATAATTTAATTAAGTCTTTAAATCTACCAGTAAAAATTTTGCTTGGTAAAAAACAAACTTCATTTGATAGAAAACTAAAAATTTATGCACACAAATTTACTAAGTCTGTAGAAAAAATTTTAAAAGAAAAAGGAATAGAATATGTTCGAATCAATTATTGATATCTTCAAAATTCCTGAACTTAAAAAAAGAGTGCTATATACCTTAGGAATACTTGCTATATTTCGCCTTGTAGCATCAATACCACTACCAGGTGTAAATCCGCAAGCATTGAGAGCACTTTTTGAAACACATAGAGCAGGTATGCTTGGATTCTTAGATATTTTCTCAGGAGGTGCTTTAAGTAGGTTATCAATCTGTGCATTAGGTATAATGCCATATATTAACGCATCAATTATAATGTCACTTTTACAAGGTGCACATATGATTCCTTACTTAGACCAGCTTGTAAAAGAAGGAGAAAGTGGTAGAAGAAAAATTAATCAACTAACAAGATATTTGACTATTTTGCTTGCTGGTATTCAAGGTGTTGGTTTAACTTTGATGTTAATGAAAATGCCGGTAGCAGGAAACATCCCTGTTGTAATAGAACCTTCGTTGAGATTTATCATTATTACTGTTATAACTTTAATCACAGGAACAATGTTTGTTATGTGGCTGGGTGAACAAATCACTGAATTAGGTATCGGTAACGGTATTTCTTTAATAATCTTTGCTGGAATAGTAGATAGATTACCTGCTTCAATCAAAAACTTCTTTCAATTACTTTATGCAGAAGAAATGAGTTTTCTATCAGCATTATTACTTTTAATAATTATTGCTGCTGCTATAATTGGTGTTGTTTGGTTGGAAACAGCCCAAAGAAGAATACCTGTACAGTATGCAAAACGAATAATAGGAAGAAAAATGTACGGCGGAGCATCTACATTTTTACCTATAAGAGTTGACACAGCAGGAGTTATAGCGGTAATATTTGCAGTATCTATTTTAACGGCACCACTTACAATCATACAATTTTTCCCCGAGGCAACTTGGGCGCAAAAAATTTCTTCTTTTTGGAACCGGGGAGGTATTGTATACGAATTGGTCTATGCTTTTTTAATTGTCTTCTTCTGTTATTTTTATAACTCAATAATTCTTAATCCACAAGAACTTGCTGAAAATATGAAAAAATGGGGTGGGTTTATCCCAGGCATTCGTCCCGGTGAACCTACCGCTCAATATATTCAATATGTTTTAGAAAGAATTACCTTAGGCGGAGCTTTAGCGGTGGTTGTCATAGCAATACTTCCTGATTTTCTAAGAAAGATGTTCAATGCACCTTTTTATTTCGGTGGTACTACTATACTAATAGCTGTTGGTGTTGCCCTTGATACCATAGGACAAATAGAATCTTATCTTGTTATGCATCATTATGAAGGTTTAGCAAAAAATGTGAAAATAAAAGGAAGATGGTTTAATATAGAATGAAAACTAAATCTTTGACAAGAATAATTTTTTTAGGACCTCCTGGTTCTGGTAAAGGGACGCAAGCAAAAAATATTTCAAAAAAATTTAAAATACCACACATTGCACCAGGAGATATATTTAGAAAAATTATTAAAACTGGAAGACCTAAAAAAATTGCTGATGCTATAAAACACTATGTACAGAATGGTCTGCTTGTCCCTGATGAAATAGTATTTAATGCTATAAAGTCAAATTTGAAAAAAGGAAGGTTTTTATTAGATGGTTATCCAAGAAATATAAACCAAGCAAAACTATTAGATAAATATTTAGGAGAAAAATCTGTACAAAAGGTAGTTTATTTCAAAGTTTCTGATAAAGAAATTATCAAAAGGTTAACTGCTAGAAGAACTTGCCCTAAATGTGGCAGAGTTTATAATATTTACACTCTGAAACCAAAAAAAGATAATCTATGTGATGATTGTAAAACTAAACTTATAATCCGTGATGATGACAAACCAGAAACTGTAAAAAAGCGTATTAGAGTATACAAAAAAGAAACAAAACCTTTAATTGAATATTACAAAGACAGGCTTGTAGAAATAAATGCTGAAGACACAATTGAAAATATCTTTAATAAAATCTCTCAAATAATAGAAAATAATGCTTAAAAATTCTACTATTATAGAAGTAAAAACAGAAAAAGAAATAGAAACTATTAAACAAACAGCAAAAATTTTAAGTGAGATTATAAGAATAGCTAAAAAAAATATAAAAATTGGTCTTTCAACAAAAGATTTGGATGAAATAATTGAAAAAAATATTTTAAAATATGGTTGTGAACCTGCATTTAAAGGATATAGAGGTTATCCTGCGAGTAGCTGTATATCTTTAGATAGCGAACTTGTTCATGGAATACCTAAAAAAGAAAAAAAAATTTCCAAAGGTCAAATAGTCTCAATAGATGTGGGTATAAAATACAAAGGGTTTTATGCTGATGCTGCTACAAGTGTACTAGTGGGTTTATTTGATGAGAAAAAATGGAAACTTTTAGATACTACATATAGCTCTATGATGAATGTTATACCTTTAATTAAAGAAAATATTAGAGTTGGTGACATTGGATATTCAATCCAAGAATATGTTGAAAAGAATGGTTTTAGTGTCATCCGTGAATATGTTGGACATGTAATTGGAAGAAATTTACACGAGAAACCAGATATACCAAATTTTGGGATAAAATCAACAGGAGAAAGATTAATCTCCGGAATGGTGATATGTATAGAACCGATGGTGAGCATGGGAGATTACAAAACAACTGTATTAGATGACGGCTGGACTGTTAGAATGAAAGATGGTTCTCTATGTGCACATTTTGAACATATGGTTTTGGTTGGGAAAAGTTCCTCTGAAATTTTAACTGAACACGAAGTAATAAAACCGCAAATAGTGGATGGGTGAATGAGTAGATGAGTTTTGAGTTTATTGAGTTTTCAACTATGAACTATGAACTATGAACTAATAATATGACAAAAGAAAGGAATGATAAAGTAGAAGCAATTGGTACAATAGTTGAAGTTTTACCTGCAACTATGTTTAGAGTAAAAATCGATGGTACAGACCACATTGTTTTAGCACATCTTTCAGGAAAAATGAGACTAAATTTTATAAAACTTGTGGCAGGAGATAAAGTAAAGTTAGAGATGTCTCCTTATGATCTTACAAAAGCAAGAATAGTATATAGAATTGATCCAAAGAAAGAGAAAAAGAGTTAAACTTATGAAAGTAAGAAGTTCTGTTAAAAAAATCTGTAAAAAGTGTAAGGTAGTAAAAAGAAAAAATCGTACATTTATAATTTGTTCTGATCCAAGACATAAACAGAAGCAAGGATGAAGGTTAGTAGAAAAGTAGGTAGTAGAGAAGGAATTAGAGGTCAAAAAAAACCTTTCCTACTTCATACTTTCTACTACCTACTTATTTTCAAGGAGGATACTTGTATGGCACGCATTGCAGGAGTCAATTTACCACCAAACAAAAGAATAGATATAGCATTAAGCTACATTTATGGTATAGGCAGAAGTTTAGCAAAAAAAATTTTACAAGCTACAAACATTGATGGTTCTATAAGGACAAGAGATTTAACAGAAGCACAAATAGCTCAATTAAATTCCTACATAGAAGCAAACTTTAAAGTTGAAGGGGATCTAAGAAGAGAAGTACAACAGAATATTAAAAGATATATAGACATTGGTTGTTATAGAGGTTTAAGACATAGAAGAAATCTTCCAGTACATGGACAAAGAACTCGTACCAATGCAAGAACTCGTAGAGGACCAAGAAAAACTGTTGGTTCTGCTAAACCTGGTGCGAAAAAAGTTGTAAAACAACAGCAACAAAAATAGTGGATGTGTGAATGAGAGAATGAGTAGACGAGTTGATGAGTAGATGGGTTGATGGGTGGATGAGTGGATGAGTTTATAGAGTTCATTGGTTTATTGAGTTTGTTGAGTTCATTGGTTTTTAAACTATTAACTATGAACTATTGACTATGAACTAATGGAAGGAGAATGGTATGTCTGTAAAAAAGAAAAAAGTTTTAACAGAAAATACAGGAAAGGTATATATAAACTCAACTTTCAACAATACAATAGTAACAATTACAGATACAAAAGGAAATACAATTTGTTGGAGTTCTGCAGGAAGTTGTGGTTTCAAAGGCACAAAAAAAGGAACACCTTTTGCTGCACAGGTAGCAGCACAAACAGCTGCTAAACGTGCTGTAGATTTAGGACTAAAATATGTTTCTGTTTATGTTAAAGGTCCTGGACCTGGAAGAGAAGTTGCAATTAGAACTATACAAAATGCTGGTCTAAACATTACAGCTATATACGATATAACCCCGATTCCGCACAATGGTTGCAGACCTAGAAAATTAAGAAGAGTATAGAGGAGGTTTGTGTTATATGGGAATATATTTAGGTGCAACATGTAAATTATGTAGAAGAGAAAAAGAAAAACTCTTTTTAAAAGGAGAAAAATGTTTTTCTCAAAAATGTCCTATAGAAAAAGGAAGAAAATTTCCACCAGGACAACATGGAAAAAAACAAACTAAAATCTCAGAATATGGAAAAAGATTAAGAGAAAAACAAAAACTAAAAAGAATTATTGGAATAAATGAAGAACAACTAAAAAAATACTTTGAGATAGCAAGAAAACAGAAGGGATTAGTTGGAGAAAATTTATTGGAGTTGTTAGAAACAAGGTTGGACAATGTAGTATACAGAGTTGGTTGGGCATTATCTCGAAAATCTGCAAGACAACTTGTTTCACATAAACATATTTTAGTCAAAGGTAGAACAGTAAATATTCCCTCCTATCAAGTTAAAATAGGAGATAAAATCCAACTTAAAAATGGAATGAAAGATAATATTTATGTACAAAAGGCTCAAGAAAGGGCTGTGAATATACCTAAATGGATTAAATATGATCCTGAAACTAATACTGCTGAAATATTATCAATGCCTACAAGAGAAGACATTTCTTTACCTATAAACGAACTTTTAATAGTTGAATTTTATTCAAAATAAAAAGTTAAAAAGGAGTTAAAGGTATGGAAAAGCTACTTCTTCCTAACAAATTTGAAGAAATTACAAAACAACAAAATTATGGAAAATATGCTATATATCCTTTAGAAAGAGGCTTTGGACATACTCTTGGTAATTCTTTAAGGAGAATATTGCTGTCAAGTTTGGAAGGTGCTGCTATAACAAGTTGCAGGATTTCTAATGTTGAACATGAATATTCTACAATACCAGGTGTTAAGGAAGATGTGATTTATATTCTTATGAATCTTAAGAAAATAAGATTCAAAGTATACTCTGATAATCCAGAAAGAATAACTCTATCAGTTAAAGGACCAAAGATAGTAGTAGCTGGTGATTTTAAAACATCTCATAATGTAGAAATAGTAAACAAAGATCAATACATAGCAACTGTTGACGCTAACGGAGTTTTAGAAATTGAAGCAGAGGTGAACAAAGGTAGAGGGTATGCATTAGCAGAAAATAATAAAAAACCTGGTTTACCGATAAACACTTTGTATATAGATAGTATTTTTTCTCCAATTATAAAAGTTAATTATGAAGTAGAACCTGTAAGGGTGGGAGAAAAAACTAATTATGATAAACTTATAATTGAGGTTTGGACAGATGGAACTATAGAACCAAAAGATAGTATAATATATGCTTCTAAAATTTTGAAGGACAATTTAGAAATTTTCTTTAAAAAATCTCCTATTGATATTTTAGAACAAACAATAACACAAGAACTTTCTCCACAAGAGATTGCCCAAAAAGAATATTTAAAACAATTATTATCACAACCAATTGAAATTTTAGAATTATCAAATCGTGCTAAGAACTGTTTAAAAGAAACAGGAATAGAAACTATAGGTATGCTTGTTTCTAAAACGGAAGAAGAAATAAAAAATATTAGAAATTTGGGCGAAAAATCTTTAGAAGAAATCAAAGAAAAACTTAAATTACAAAATTTATCATTAGGGATGAAACTATGATAAAAAATATTTCTAAACGGAAATTAAACAGACCATCTTCTCATAGAATGGCAACTTTAAGAAACCTAGCTGGCAACCTAATAAAATATGGTGCAATAAAAACTACAAAACCAAAAGCAAAAGAGTTAAAACGATTCTTAGAACATCTTATCACAAGAATCAAAAAAACAAAAGAAGATTTCAACAAATATAGAATTGCAAACAAATATCTATATACAAAATCTCTATCTGAAAAACTTATTAAAGTAATAATTCCAAAATATCAAGATATTAACTCAGGATATATAAAGACAGCATTTTATGGAAATCGCAAAGGCGATAATGTTCCTATTTATCTTGTAAAATTTAAATAGAGGTTAATAAAAAGATATGTTTGATTTTATATTTAAATTGTTTTCAAATGATATGGGAATGGACTTAGGAACAGCTACTGTCTTAGTTTATGTGAAAGGTCAAGGTATTGTGTTATGTGAACCTTCAGTAGTAGCTGTAGATAAAGACACAAAAGAAGTCCTTGCGATAGGTGCTGAAGCAAAAAGGATGTTGGGAAAAACTCCGTCAAACATTGTTGCAGTAAGACCTTTAAGAAACGGAGTAATCGCAGATTTTGAAATAACAGAAAAAATGATTCGCTATTTTATACAAAAAGTACACAATACAAAAACTTTACTACACCCAAGAATTGTTATCGGAGTGCCTTCGGGAATTACTGAAGTTGAAAGAAGGGCAGTAAGAGAGTCAGCTCTACAAGCAGGTGCAAGAGAAATATATCTAATTGAAGAACCAATGGCTGCAGCTATTGGAGCAGGAATTGAAATTCATCAACCAAAAGGAAATATGATTGTTGATATTGGTGGTGGTACAACTGAAGTGGGGGTTATCTCCTTAGGTGGTATGGTTGTAAGTAAATCAATAGACATTGCTGGAGATGAACTTGACGAAGCTATAATTCAATATTTTAGAAGAAGATATAACCTTTTCATAGGAGAAAACACAGCTGAAGAAATAAAAATTAGAATTGGTTCTGTCTACCCACTTGAAGAAGAACTTTCTATGGAAGTAAGGGGAAGGGATCAAGTTACTGGCTTACCTAAAACTATAACAGTAACTTCTGAAGAAATTCGTTCAGCATTAATGGAACCTGTTAGTGCAATTATAGGATTAATAAAAGATGCGTTAGAAAATACTCCTGCAGAACTCGCAGCTGATTTAGTAGAAACAGGGATCACATTAGCCGGCGGAGGAGCTTTACTGCGTGAAATTGATAAATTGATTAGTAAAGAAACCGGATTATCTGTAAAAATTGCAGATGATCCAATAACATGTGTTGTACGTGGAACTGGCAAATATTTAGAAGAATTGGATCTTATAAAAAGAAAAAGATTGTTTTAAAAATGGCTTTAGATGACTTTAAAAGATTTCATTCAAAAAAATCGTCCCACAGTAATCTTTTCCTTCTCAATGATCTTCTCTTTAATTTGTCTTAGCACTAACATAACAGAGCAGCTAAAAACTATAAGGTCATTTTTTGTATATTTTCTTTACTTTACTTACAAACCAATATATGAAGTAATCGATTATCCAATTAGAATAACAAATAAGTTTATAGTTATTCCTTATTTATATGAAGAAAATTTAAAACTAAAAGATTTACTTAAGAAAAAATATCTAAAAAACTTACAAATTGAAGAATTAAACCAAAAATATTTACGAGAAATTTATCTAGATGAAATTTTAAAAAATTCAAAATATAAATTTATAGATAGCAAAGTTATCTTTAGAGATTATCAAAACTGGTATGATTATTGTACAATAAACATACCTCAAAACTATGAAACAGTAAAGGAAGATATGCCTGTTATAACAAATCCTGAACCTGATAAATTTTATCTAGTGGGAAGGATTTGGACAATAGAAAAAAATATTGCAAAAGTCCTTTTAATAACAAATCCGTTAAGTGCTGTTCCTGTAAAGATAAAAAACAAGAATGTAGAAGGAGTTGTTTTAGGAAGTGGCTCTGTTGATTTGATAATGGATTATGTTTTAGAGGAAGATGATATACGAATTGGAGATATAATTGTTACAAGCGGATTAAACAACATTCCGGAGAATATAGAAGTTGGTGAAGTGACAAAAATAGAAAGATCAACAACACCTGGTTTTAAAAAAGCTACAATCAAGTTAAAATTTAATATTAACTCTTTAAAAAATTTACTTATTATTTTGTCTCAATAAAATGAAGAAATTTCTTTCTATCATTATAAATATTTTAATCATTATAATCTTAGACATATCAATCTCAAGAATTTTACCTTATTTTTTAAGACCAAATATATGGCTTATACATATAATTTATACAGCTTTATTTTTCAACCATACAACTTCAACTGTTATAGGGTTTCTGTCAGGAATTATCGTTGATTTTTTACATCTAAATATATTTGGAATGAATACTTTAACACTTTCTATAACTGGTTATGTAATTGGTTGGTTAAATAAAAGAATAAACGAAAATTTATTAAAGGTCCAAATTATAGTTTTGTTTTTTACTTCTGTATTTTATATCTTTTTATATACCATAATTTCTACAATATTCCATGCTAGTTCAGAGAAAATATTTCATCTTTTATTTTTACCATTTAATAATATGATACTTGGGTTTTTTATATTTCAGTTTTTTATATGGTATTATAAAAAATGGAATTTGGTATAAATTATGGACTGGGAAAATGTTCCATATATATTAAAAAAGGAACTTGAAAAAAATTTTTCTTTTCTAACTTATATATTTTTAACACCAATAATTTTAATTTATATTCTAATTACCTACTATCAAGTCATTCGTGGAGATTATTACTATAATATAGCAGAACAAAATAGATTAAGAGCTTATACAATAAATGCTCCGAGAGGTAATATATACGATATAAATGGCAAAACCTTAGCAGACAACCGTCCATCAATAAATATACTTTACTATCCTATTAAACAAACAAATAAACAAGAAATAACAAATCTTCTATCAATTTTGCCTAAGTCAAAAGAGAAACTGTTTTTCGCTGTAAAATCACAAAAAATAGTCCCATTAGTAGAAGATGTAAATAGAGAACTATTTTTTAAATTATTATCAATGAAACATAGAATTCCAAATATCTTTATCTCTACTGAATTTAAGAGAAGATATGTTGAAAAAGAAAATTTTGCACATGTCATTGGATATATTGGAGAATTAAATTATTCTGAATACTTAACATTAAAATCTAAAGGTTACAATTATAATGATTTGGTTGGTAAAGCTGGAATTGAAAAAAGCTATGAAGAATACTTAAGAGGTAGACACGGAGCTTTACTTATGGAAGTTGATGCTAAAGGTGTTCACACAAAAATAATTAAAAATATCATGCCAACTCCTGGAGAGAATATATATCTTACTATTGACAGAGATCTTCAAGCTACTGCAAGAAATGCGTTGGCTGCTTTAGGGAAAAATGGTACTGTAGTAGGCTTAGATCCTCGCAATGGAGCAATAAGAATTTTAGTTTCATATAAAGATTTTGATCCAAACATCTTTATATCATTCTCAAAAGAAGAAAGAAAAAAGATATTACAAGATAAAAACTTACCACTTTTTAACAGAGCTATTCAGGGAATTTATCCACCAGGCTCTACATTCAAAATTTTAACCTCTATTGCCGCTTTAAATGAAAATAAAGTTTCTTATGATACTAAGTATTTTTGTCCAGGTGGATTTAAATTTGGAGAAAAAATTTTCAAATGTTGGGAAAAAAAGGGACACGGAAATATAGATTTTTTTAATGCTATAAGATTATCTTGCAATGTTTTTTTTATAAATCTTGGGCTGAGAGTTGGGATAGACAATATTGAAAAATATGGAAGGATGTTTAATTTTGATGATACTACAGGGGTAGATCTGCCTTCAGAAGTAAGAAATATTTTGCCCTCAAAGAGATGGAAGAAAGAAAAGTTTAAAATTGACTGGTATGAAGGAGATACTGCTTCAGTAAGTATAGGACAAGGATATGTTTCAGTAACACCAATACAAATGGCATTGTTTGCATCCGTTGTAGCTAATAAAGGGACAATATATCAACCTTATGTAGTAGAAAAAATTATAAGTAATAAAGGCGACATTTTATATCAACACACTCCGGTAAAAAAAGGATATATCAAACTTAATGATGGAGTTTGGGAGTTTATTCATAAAGCAATGATGGAAGTTGTAAACTCTGGAACAGGTTCTGCAGCTTATATTCCAAAATTTAAAATCGCAGGAAAAACAGGAACAGCACAAAATCCTCATGGAATAGATCATGCTTGGTTTATATGTTTTGGTCCGATTAAAGAAAACGAAACTCCAGAATTAGCATTAGCAATAGTAGTTGAACATGGTGGTAAGGGAGGAAGTGTAGCTGCTCCTATTGCAAGAGAGATATTTACTGCTTTTATAAATAAAACAACACAAACTAAAATTGAAGTAAAAACTACACAAACAGCTGAAGAATATGGAGATTAATAAAATCATATTACTTAAACAAAAAAAAGAAGAAAATATAATAAAAAAATTACTGATTTCATCAAATTGGAGATTAATAATCACATCTTTTATTTTATCTTTCGTAGGAATAGTTATGATATGGTCTGCGACATTCTCAACTGGCAGATTAACTTTTGTACAAAAGCAATTAATTGCTTTAATAATTGGAATTTTACTATTGATAATTTTTAGCATTATCAACTATCAACTATTTCAACCATATTTTTGGCAATTGTACACTTTTTGTATACTTCTTTTGATATTTGTATTGATAGTTGGTACTACTTACAGAGGAACTCGTGCTTGGATTGATTTAAAGTTTTTTACATTTCAACCTTCAGAAATTGTAAAAATAATTTTTATTTTATTCTTAGCTGGGTATTTTGATACGAAATGGACAAAATATCCAAAATTAAGTGAAATTTTTATACCAATGGGTTTCTTTACATTAATTTTTATTTTACTTATTTTACAACCAGATTTTTCTGCCATTGTTGTATATCTGCCAATAATTTTTAGCATATTTTATTTTGTAGGAGTAGATAAAAAAATGTTATTTTATACTATTCTATTTGGAACTTTAACTACAGGTTTGTTTATAACAAAGGTTTATTTATCTTTAAATGAATATTCATTAATGCCAAAAATTTTACAATTTTTTTATTCTTCATTAACAGGATTTAATCTCCAATGGTTAATAGTTATTTTTATATTAATTTTGATTTCATATTTTATATGGTGGATATTAAGAAAACTTTTATTCACTGTCACTTTAACAAGTTTAATAATTACACTCACAGTAATATTTATAAGTTACAGTTTAGTTGTTGTAAGCCATAAAATTATAAAGCCATATCAACAAAAAAGAATTGTTGCATTTCTTAATCCTTATTTTGATCCATCAGGAGCCGGGTATCAAGTCATTCAAACTAAAATTGCTATAGGAAGTGGGAAAATTTTAGGAAAAGGACTTTTCAATAGCACTCAAGGGAAATTGGGCTTTGTCCCTGAAAAACACACTGACTTTATATTCTCTTTATTAGCAGAAGAATTTGGTTTTGTTGGTTCAACAATAGTTGTATTTTTATATTTTATTTTAATTTTGGAAGGTATAAATATAATGAAAACAGCAAGAGATACATATGGAAGTATTATAGCTTGTGGGATAACAAGTATGTTTGCATTTTATTTTCTAATGAATCTAGGAATGTGTTTAGGACTTCTTCCTGTTGTTGGTTTACCTCTACCCTTTGTTTCTTATGGTGGTTCAAATTTAATCTCTTCTTACTTAGCTATTGGTTTGTTAAATTCTATACATATAAGAAAATTTATGTATTAACCAAAAATTATGATAGAAGAAAATCTATTAAAACTTGTAACATCGCCAGGACAATATATAGATTCTGAATGGAATTCAGAAACTTTTTCTATATTAAGAAAAAAAACAAAATCTGATATACTAAAGATATGTCTATGTTTTCCTGACAAATATACTATAGGCATGTCAAATTTAGGAATAGAAATTTTATATAAACTTCTAAATTCTTGCGATGATATAATTTGTGAGAGATTATTTGCTGTTGATGTAGATTTTGAAAAACTATTAAGAAAAGAAAACATTTCAATATTTTCATTAGAAACAAAACAAAATTTGTCAGATTTTGACATAATTGGTTTTTCTTTGCAGAGCGAGCTAAGTTACAGCAATATTTTCACAATATTAGATCTTGCCAATATAAACTTTAAAAGCAAAGATAGAAAAAAATTATTTCCACTTATAATTGCAGGTGGACCATGTAGCTGCAATCCAATCGTTTTAAAAGAATATATTGATTTCTTTGTTTTAGGTGAAGCAGAAGAGAGCTTGTTAAACATTGTAGAAATTGTGAAAAAATACAAAAAGAAAATAAAAGAAAATCCAAATTTAGATCAACAAGAAATAAAAGATGAAATGCTTAAAGAAATAAGTAATTTAAAAGAAACATATGTCCCAAAATTTGACAACAAAAATGTTTATCCTGGTGTAGTTAATATTAAAGAAAGTTTTTATCCAGAAAAACCAACCGTCCCTATAATAAGAACAGCACATCTCAGACTAAATATAGAACTTACAAGAGGATGTGGATATAATTGTAATTTCTGTCAAGCTGGACATATTTGTAAACCATTAAGATATAGAGATAAAGAAAAGGTTAAAGAAATTATAGAAAAATCTTTATTATCAGCTGGATATGATGAGATATCATTAACTGGATTTTGTGTGACAAACTATCCATATTTAAACGAAATCTTAGATTTTATAAATCAAAGATTTGCAAATGATTATGTATCTGTCTCTTTACCATCTTTAAGAATAGAAGATGTAAATGAAGAATTAATAGAAAGATTGGGTATTGTTAGAAAACCAACCATTACATTAGCACCTGAATCAGCTAACGAAGACTTAAGAAAAGTTATAAACAAAGATATCACAAATCAAGAAATCTTTGAAAAAATAAAATTACTTTATAAATATGGATTTACAAAAATAAAACTTTATTTTATGATTGGACTTCCTACTGAAACCAAAGAAGATATAGAAAATATACCAAAACTTATTTATGAAATAAAAAAATATCTACCTAAGATAAACTTTAGTATTACTATATCTCCTTTCATTCCAAAACCTTATACTCCATTCCAATTTGTCAAAATGGATAATTTTGAAAATTTAACTAACAAACTCTTATTCCTTAAAAAGTCCTTAGGGAAAAAATTAAATATTGCTAATATTAAAAAACATGTTCATTCATCTATAATAGAAGCTTTAATATCAAGAGGAGATGAAAAAGTTGGAGAATTAATAGAAGCAGCATGGTCAGAAGGGGCAAGATTTGATGGATGGGAAGAAAATTTTAACTTTGAACTATGGTTTAAAAAAATCAAAGAATTAAATTTAGATTTGGAAAAATATTTATACACAGAATACGATGAGAAAACTAACTTTGTGTGGGATAAAATAAAATATTTTTACACAAGAGAAAATTTATACAAAATATATCAGCAAAGTATCCAAAGAAGGATATATCAAACAAAAAATATTTTAATTACCAATGATTCTACTATTCAAGAAACAATAGTGCAACTAAAAACCAACTCACAACCAAATCTTTCTTTTACATTGCGATTGAGATTTTCAAGAAAAGGAAACAGAAAATTCTTGTCATACTTTGACCAATTAGAACTACTAAAACGTGCTTTAAGAATGTCAGGGATACCTATAAACTATACCTGTGGTTTTAATCCACAAATAAAAATGTCTTTACCACCACCAATACCAGTAGGGTATGAAAGCAACTCTGAATATATGGATGTAGAAATAAGTCAAAAACTTTCAATTGAAGAGATAATTAAAAAAATCAATAGTGTTTTGCCATCTGGTTTTTCTTTAATTGAGGCAAAAATTTTTTCTTTGCCATTAAACAAAATCACTCCATTAAATAACATTATTAACTTAATAGAATATACTATAAAATTTGACAAACCATTTGATAATACAAAATTAAAAAATTTTTTAGAATCAAAAGAAATTTTTGTTAAAAAACAAAAACAAGATAAAGTAGAAACAATAAATATTTGTGAGTTGGTAAGAGAAATTAAAATTATAGAAGAGAAAAAAATTTCCCTTCTACAAAGATTGATACCACAAAAAAACCTAAAACCAGAAGTTATAATAGGTGAAATCTTTGAGATTCCACAAGATGAATACTATAAATTTGACATCATTAGAGAAAACTTATACAAAGAAACAAAAACAGGTGCTATTATATCTTTAATGTGAAAAGATGTTAATGTGTAAATGAGTAGATGGGTGGTTGAGTTTAGTTAGTTATATTACAGAATTAGGTAAAAAGATGAAAAAACTTTTTTTATTAGAAATCTTTATCTTATTTTTATTTTATTGTGTTTTATTCTCACAACAACAAGATATATTAAAAATAAGAAATTTATACCTTAAAGGCGAAATTGCTGAACCTCAACAAGTTGAAAATTTAAAGTTAGAACATCCTCAAGAAATTATAAGGAATCTTATTCTATTTGAGATATATATAGATAAAAAAAATGCTGAAGAAGCATCTAAGTATTATTCTTATCTACAATCTTTCTATCCGGTAAGCCAACTTGCAAACTATAGAATGGCTGAATATTATCTTTCTAATAAGGACTTAGAAGAAGCAAAAAATTATCTTCAGGTATGTGTTAAAAATGATTCAAGGTTTCATGAAGCAAGATATTTACTTGCAAAAACTTTTTATCAATTAAACGACTACAAACAAGCATTCAAACACTACAATGTGCTTTCCTGGTTTAAATCTGATAAAGAAATTATTTCTACTATTGAATATCTTTCATCTTATTTAGCTACTAATGGAAATCATATAAAAAAAGAAAAAGGAATTTTGTTTTCTACAATTGTATCTTCTCAAAAAATTAATTCTCCTTATATAAAAGTATGTATTTCAACAAAAGATAATGGAAAACTAAAAAAAATAGATGCAGTAAAATTTTTTGTAAGCAGTGATTTCTTTGTTTTGGATGAAAGAGACAAAAACCTATTAGAATGTCAAGGAGGGAAAAACAACGAATGGACAATTGTATATAGAACCAAATTAGGAATGTTTGGGGTAATATCTCCTTATTTAAACAAAGAATATCGTGTAAAATCAAAAATTTTGAAATTGATACCAAAAACAGAAAATTCTACATTCATAATAAAAGAATACAAATGGTTTAAGTCCTCATTTCCATTAAACAAAGAGTTCAGAGGAGAACTTTTAATAAAACATTTATCAAACCAAATTATAGTTATAAACAATATAAAACTAGATGAATATCTTTACAGTGTTGTTGGAAAAGAGATGGGGAAAGACAAACCTTTAGAAGCTTTAAAAACACAAGCAGTTGTGGCAAGAACAGTGGCTTTATATAGGAAAAACAATAAAATACATAAAGATTTTGATGTATGTTGTGGACAACATTGCCAAGTTTATGATGGAATATTATCAGAAACAGAAACAACTATTCAAACAGTCAATGAGACATTAGGAGAAGTAATTACTTACAACAATAAATTGACACATCCATTTTTTCACGCAAACTGTGGAGGAATAACCTCTTCAGGAGAAAAATTTTTCTGTGATAAAACTTATTTATCCGAAGTTTCCGATGTAGTGGATAACAACTTCTCTATTTCTGAAGAAAACCTCTACTACTGGTATTTAACACCACCTGAACTTTATTGCAAAGATTCTCAGTTTGTTCATCTCGGAGTTTCTAGATGGTTAAGGGTCATTAAAAAAAATGAATTGGAAAAATATCTTAATAATAAATTTAAAATTGGAAACAAACTAAAAGATATAAAAATTTTATCAAGAGAAAAAAATGGATATATAAAAAAATTAAAAATTATTGGAAACAAAAAAACTGCTGAGATCAAAAAAGAACATATAATAAGAAATATTGTACCAAATGGTTCTTTAAAATCATCTTCTTTTATTATAGAATATAACAAAAATAATGATTGTTATTACTTCTGGGGGGCAGGTTGGGGACATGCAGTAGGAATGTGCCAAAGTGGAAGTTGTGGCCTTGCAGAAAGAGGTAAAAATTATGTAGATATAATAAAACATTATTATCCTGATGTTGAAATAGAAAAAATATATTGATTTTTTTAAATAACTCATAAACCCATTAACCCATCAACTCATTAACTTATATGAGTTTGTTGAGTTTGTGGGTTTACGAGTTTATTGAGTTTTTAACTATGAACTATGAGCTCATTAACTCATTAACTCGTACTGGAGGGGTGCGTGAGTGGTTGAAACGGCTCCGCTCGAAACGGAGTTTCCCGAGTATATCGGGAACGGGGGTTCGAATCCCTCCCCCTCCGGTTTTGATATAGTAGATAGTAGATATAGTAGATAGTATGTAGGAGGTTAGGAGAGGGAGAAATTTAAAGTTTAAGTGTAAGTCGTCCTACCAACAACTTGAGTGGCCGGTTTTTAAAATGGCAAATATAATTACAATTTAAATTCAAACTATTGAAAAACAAATTTTTATTTTTATATATTTAAAACTAATCTAATTAGGAGGAACAAATCAAGTGAAGGTTTTTATTGTAATTTCTATAGTACTATTTCTTTCCGCATTCATTGTATTAGTTGTTTATACAATACTAACTCTTTTACAAATAAGAAATACAGCAAAAGAAGCAGAGATTGTTTTAAAAAAATTAAATGAGAATTTAGAAAATATTACAGATATAAGCAATAAAGTCACCTCTGGAATAAATACTTTAATACCAATCATAGCATCACTTACTACAATTACTTTGTCTAGTATCATTAAAATTATAAGAAATCTGTTTTTTAGGGGGGAATAAATAATTATGAGTGAGAAAAATTCAAATAATACATTAGCATTTTTATTAGGAATAGTAGTAGGAGCTCTATTAGGAGTTCTTTTTGCACCGGCAGAAGGTAAAGAGACAAGAAAAAAAATCGCTAAATATCTTGAGGAACTTGAAGAAAAAGGAGAAGAATTTATAGAAGAAGGGACAGAAAAAGTCAAAAAATTTATTGCAGAAAGTAAGGACAAAGTTGTTAAAAAATTTGAAGAACAATAACAAAAAACAGGACTTATTCTTATACTATCATAATTTCTAATCTCTTGAACTTTACTGCCGGGGTAGCTCAGTGGTAGAGCGTCGGTCTGAAAAACCGAGCGTCGGGAGTTCGATTCTCTCCCCCGGCATTTCTGTCCTTTAGCCGGAGTAGCTCAGTGGCAGAGCAACCCGCTCGTAACGGGTAGGCCGTGAGTTCAATCCTCACCTCCGGCTGGTAGAGAGTAGATGTGTGGATGGGCAGGTGGCGGAGTGGCCAATCGCAGCAGACTGTAAATCTGCCGCCCGTAGGGGCTACGTAGGTTCAAATCCTACCCTGCCCATTTAAAGTATGGATTGGTCGATGAGTGAATGTGTGGATGAGTTAATGAGTTATGAGTGATTGGTTATTAGTTATGAGTTGTAAAACTCTGAACTAATAACTCTAAACTCATTAACTTAATAATGCGGGAGTAGTTCAGTTGGTAGAACACCTGCCTTCCAAGCAGGATGTCGCGGGTTCGAGTCCCGTCTCCCGCTTTTTTTAAAAAATTTTTTAAAAGGAGAAGAAAGATAAAATGAAAAATTTAAGTGTCATACTTATGATTGCTTCCGCTATTTTACTAATAGTTGCCATAATCTCTCGTGTCACTGTTACTCCTATCTCTTTTATTGCTCCAAAAGTTGAATCACAAGCATTAGGACAATTGTCTTCAATTCTTTTATTATTTGCAATATCTATAAATACATTGAATAAATAAATAGCAAAAGCGGGCGTAGTTCAGTTGGTTTAAGAACGTCTGCTTGCCAAGCAGAAGGTCGTGGGTTCGAATCCCATCGCCCGCTTATAATTTTATACTTCATTATACTTTCAAATTTTATCTTTTCATATTATTTACAAGGAGATTTTTTTAAAATGAAAAATGCTATAATCAGTGTATACAACAAAAACAACATATTAGAATTTGCAAAAGGTCTTAAAAATTTAGGGATAAACATATATTCTACTGGAGGAACAGCAAAATTATTGAAGGAAAATAAAATAGATGTTATAGAAGTGGCAGAATATACTGGTTTTCATGAAATTTTAAATGGAAGAGTAAAAACACTTCATCCAAAAATTTTTGGTGGTATATTAGCAAAAAGAGATGATAAAACTCATTTAAAAGAAACAAAAATACACAAAATTGTATTATTTGATATTGTGGTTGTCAACCTTTATCCATTTGAAGAAACTGTTTTGAATACAACTAACAAAGAAACAATTATTGAAAATATAGATATTGGAGGTGTTTCTCTTATTCGTGCTGCAGCTAAAAACTACAAGGATGTATTAATTGTTGTAGATAATAAAGATTATGAAATGGTTTTAGAGAAAATAAAAAATGAACAAGTTGATTTAGAATTCAGAAAATACTTAGCTGCAAAAGCATTTTTACATACTGCAAAATATGATTCTTTAATATCTAATTGGTTTATAAAATTTATAGGAAAAGAAATCTTTGATTTTGAAGAATATACATTTAGTATAAGAAAATTGTCAAATTTAAGATATGGAGAAAATCCACATCAAAAAGCTTCTTTATATAAATCTATTAAACTAAACTTTTCTCAAAATTTAGTTGACGCAGAGAAGTTACAAGGTAAAGAATTATCGTACAACAACTATCTTGACTTAGATTCAGCACTAAATATAGTAAAAAACTTTACAAATCCAGCTTGTGTAATAATAAAACATAACAATCCGTGTGGAGTTGCAGAAGCAAACACATTGTTATATGCATATAAAAAAGCATTAAGTTGTGACCCTGTTTCAGCATTTGGTGGAATTTTAGGATTTAATAGAGAGGTAGATGCTGAAACAGCAAAAGAAATTATAAAATTATTTACAGAGTGTATTATTGCACCTGGCTATACACAAAGAGCAAAAGAAATCTTCTCAAAAAAACCTGATTTAAGATTATTACAACTACCAATAAAGGAATATAATTCAGATGATTTAGAGATAAGACAAATAGATGGCGGTTTTCTTTTACAAACTAAAGATTTAATTTTAGGTGATGAAAACTTAAAAGTTGTTACAAATAGACAACCTACACAACAAGAATTAAAAAGTTTAATATTTGCATATAAAGTTGCAAAGTATGTAAAATCTAATGCAATTGTTTTAGCAAAAGCAACACAAACCTTAGGAATTGGCGCTGGCCAAATGTCACGAATAGACTCATTAAAGATAGCAACTATGAAAATGAACCAAATTGAAAAAAATATTCTTGAAGAACTCAAAGATCTTCCTTTAGTTTTGGCATCGGATGCATTTTTCCCATTCAGAGATGTAGTTGATGAAGCTGCTAAAATTGGGGTTACAGCAATAATACAACCAGGTGGTTCTTTAAGAGATGAAGAATCTATAAAAGCCGCAAACGAACATAATATTGCTATGGTATTTACAGGTGTAAGACATTTTCGCCATTAACAACAAATGTTGAAATATATAAAATTTTGTTTGTTTTTTAATCTCACATTATCAATTCTATTCTCCTCAGAATTACCAAACGAACTTTTGGGTCTAAAACTCGGAGATAAATATAGTAATGTTAAAAAACTTTTTATATTAAAAAAAGTAAAGACAGAAAATTTTTATAAAATATACAAAGTTTCTTATTTAGAAGAAAATATTGAGACCTATGTATCGTTTTTTGAAAGAGAGATTTTCAAAATAGAAGTATCATACAAAGAAGAATTTATTGAGGAAAGTGATTGGTTAAATATATACAATCAAGCAATTTCTTATTATGGACAACCAAAAAAAGCAGAAGTTGAACAAAAAGGTAATTTTGTGGAAGAAAATTATATATGGGAGAAAAAAAATATTAAATATATTTATCAAAAGATTATTCAAGATGGAAAAATAAAAAAGTTTACTATAACACTTGTTGACAAAAATATTGAAGAAAAAATTTTAAATCTCCCAAAAATAAAAAAGTTATATTATAAAATTTTGAATATTTTTATATGAAAAATTTCTTAATAAAACTAGCCCATTCAGCAGGAAAGATACTTGAAAAATATTTTTATTCACAAACATCAGATTTAGCACTAAAATATAAATCCAAAAACAACCCTGTAACAAAAGCAGATAAAGAATCTGAAGATCTCATAAAAAGTTTAATTATTAAAAACTTTCCAAATGATAAATTTATCTGTGAAGAAAGTTGCCCCTCTGTTGACGAATTAAACAGAAACATCCGTTATTGGGTAATAGATCCGTTAGACGGAACAGTAAACTTTTCACATAAATTACCTATATTTTGTATTTCAATAGGTGTAATAGAAAATAATGAAAGTGTTGAAGGAATTGTATATAACCCAATAACAAAAGATTTATATTATGCAAAAAAAGGTAAGGGAGCTTACAAAAATAACAAAAAAATACTTGTTTCTAAAATAAAAAATTTGTATAATTCTTTTTTAGTTACAGGATTTCCTTATTATACATATAAAAACCCAAAAAATGTTTTTAAGTTATTTAACAAATTTGCAATAACAGCTCAGGCGGTACGTAGGTTAGGTTCTGCTGCATTAGATCTCTGTATGGTAGCAGAAGGTATTTTTGAAGGTTTTTGGGAAGAAAACCTACAGGTGTGGGATGTAGCAGCAGGTTCTTTGATTGTAAAAGAAGCAGGTGGAAAAGTAACAGATTATTTTGGAAAAGACAATTATTTATTTGGTAAAACAATCGTTGCAACAAATGGCAAAATTCATAAACAGATGTTAGATATTATTAGTGAATATGTTGATGCGTAAATGAGTAGATGTGTTGATGGGCGAATGTGTGGATGATTTAATAGGTTAATGAGTTATAGGATTAATGACTATCAATTATGAACTAATTAACACATCAACAGATTTACAGATTCACACATCCACACATCTACTTATTCACATTCTATGTCGGGGCGTAGCTCAGTTGGATTAGAGCGCACGGCTTGGGACCGTGAGGTCGGAGGTTCAAATCCTCTCGCCCCGACCATGTTTTTTTATGAAAAATAAACTTCAAAAATATGACTTACCAAGAGAAAAACTTTTAAAATACAATCAACCCGATAAACTCAAAGATGAAGAACTTCTTGCCATAATTCTTAGAACAGGCACAAAAGATTATGATGTTTTAAATTTAGCAAAAAAGATTTTGCAACAATATGGGAAAGAACTGCCTTATACATCTGCAAAAGAATTAAAAAATTTTTTAGGTATTGGGAAGGCACGGGCATGTAGTATTGTGGCATGTTTTGAACTTGGCAAAAGATTATTAAAAGATAAAAAAGTTTCTTTGTATCTTACCCCAAAAGATGTCTATGATAGATTAATTGAATACAGAGATAAAAAGAAAGAGTATTTTTTTGTCTTTTATTTAGACACTAAAAATCAGGAAATAAAAAATGAAGTAATATCAATTGGAACACTTAATTCAAGTCTAGTACATCCAAGAGAAGTTTTTGAACCGGCTGTGAAAAATTTAGCATCTCAAATAATTGTAGCACACAATCATCCTTCAGGGAACTTACAACCTTCAAAAGATGACATAGAACTTACAAAAAGATTAGTCTCTGCAGGAGAAATCTTAGGAATAGAAGTTATTGATCATATAATTTTTTCTAAAGATGGGTATTTCAGTTTTAAAAAAGAGGGGTTAATATGATTTTGGTTTATATAACTAATCCAACAAAAAAAGAGGCACAAAAAATCACAAAATTACTTTTAAAGGAACGTCTAATCGCATGTGCTAACATCTTTGAGATTGAAAGTCTATACTGGTGGGAGGGCAAAATAGAAACTTCTAAGGAGTTTGTTTTGATAGGCAAAACTATTGAAAAAAATTATAACAAAATAAAAAAGAAAATCAAAGAAATACATCCATACAAAATCCCATGCATTTTAAAAATTAAAGCTGATGCAAACAGTGAATTTTTAAATTGGGTTAATAAAGAAGTAAAAAATTCTGTCCTCGCTCCTTCAAAATACCTAAAATAATTATAGAACTTCACCAACATCTGTATCTTTACTTGAATTTGAAAAAAATTTTTTATAAGATAAATTTCAAACAATATTCCAAAGGAGATAAAGATGGCACCAATAAGACCTGTGGTTTTAAAATTTGGTGGCTCATCTGTAGCAACAATTGAAAGAATAAAAAATGTTGCAAAAATTATAATTGACAGAAAAAAGAAATTTAAATATGTTGTTGTAGTAGTATCCGCTCCTGGAGATACTACTGATGAATTAATTGAAAAGGCATACCAAATAACTTCTGATCCTGACAAACGTGAACTTGATATGCTATTATCTACAGGTGAACAAATGTCAATTGCTTTAGTCACAATGGCATTGCACTCTATGGGATGTGAAGCTATATCTCTTACAGGACCTCAAGCTGGCATTTATGCTGACGAATTTCATACAAAAGCAAGAATTATTGATATTGATACAAGAAGAATTAAAAAATACTTAAAACAAAATAAAGTTGTAATTGTTGCAGGTTTTCAAGGAATTAATCCTAACGAAGATATTACTACATTGGGTCGTGGTGGCTCAGACCTTACAGCAATAGCATTAGCTGCTAAACTAAAGAGTCCAATCTGCGAGATTTATACTGATGTGGATGGTGTTTTTACAGCTGACCCAAGAGTTGTTCCTGAAGCAAGAAAAATTGACTACCTTACATATGAAGAGATGTTAGAGATGGCAGGAACAGGTGCCCAGGTCATGATGGCACGTTCAATTGAAGTAGCTAAAAAATACAATGTAAAATTAGAAATAAAGTCATCTCTCACAAGAAAACCAGGAACTATAGTTTATAGATAAAATTTTGATGAACAAAAATCCTCTCATTTTACTTCATATCTGTTGCGGTATCTGTGCTTTAGAATCTATTAACAAGCTAAAACAACAAAACTATGAAGTTGTAGGATATTTTTATAATCCAAACATATATCCTGAAGAAGAATACATAAGAAGAAAAAAAGTCGTAGAAAAAGTTAAAGAAATTTGTGGCATTGAAATAATATTTGAGGAATATTTACCAGAACAATGGGAGAAAATTTGTGCAGAATATAGCAGTGAACCTGAAGGTGGAAAAAGATGTATATTATGTTATGGACTTCGTCTTAAAAAAACTTTTGAAACTGCAAAAAAACTAAATTTTGAATATTTCACTACAACTCTCACCATAAGTCCTCATAAAAATTCAAGACAAATATTCTCTATTGGAGAACAGATTAGCAAAGAAAAATTTTTAAAAATAGATTTTAAAAAACAAGACGGTTTTAAAAAAACTATAGAATTAGCAAAACTACATAATCTTTATAGACAAAACTACTGTGGTTGTATATATAGCTTTGAAAATAGAAAACTATTATCTTTAAACAGAAATTGGAAATAAAATGAGTATTGTATGTGTATTAACAAATAAAAACATAGATAAACAGATTAGTATAGTAAATAAATACAAAAAACATATATATGCTATAGAAATAAGAGTAGACACTTTTTATCCTAAAATAGAGAAAATAATTCATATTTTAGAAAAAATTAAAAAAAACTTACCTGAAATAAAAATAATTCTTACATTTAGAAAGTTTTCAGAGGGTGGGAAAGTTAGAATCGCTGAAGACAAAAGAAAAGAAATTTTAATAGAAATATTGAGTGAAAAACATAAATTAATAGATTATATAGACATTGAGTTTAATTCAAAAATTAAAAAAGATTTATTATTGGCTTTAAAAAAATATAAAAAAACTTTAATTGTTTCATCTCATTTCCTCAAAAAGCAAATCGGAATAAAAAAGTTCGTCAAAATAATAAAATTAATGGATAAATTTTTAAAACAAAATGAACAAAAAGGTATAATTAAGATAGTCATTAAATCAGACAACTTCAAGCATTACTTTAAATTTCTAAAAGAAATACATAGACTAAAATTAAAAAATTTAACATTTTTTGCAACAGGCAAAATGTCTCTGCTATCAAGAAGTATAAATGTATTGTTAAAAATGCCTTTGATATACATTGCCATATTAAAACCAGTCATCTCAACCCAACCTAATATAAAGGATTTTACAAAAACTCTTAAAAAAATTGGAATTATAAAATAGCAAATCAAGTTCAAACTTATCTAAACTTGTTATTACTAACAAAACTTTCAGTTCTTGTTGCTTCAAAAAAGCAATTTTAAATATAATTGTGTATTTTCTAAAGTAATGAAAAATCACTCCTAAAATAAGTTCCTATAAGATATATTATGTTAATTTATTAGTTTTTGATATAACTTTAATTAAAATACAAAAATTTACGATAATTCGAAAAAATTTAAAACAATTTAAAAAATATTTTAGAATTTTAAAATAGAAGTGATTTATAATATTAAAGTTTTACTTTAATTTTAAAAAGTTAAAAATTAGAAAGGTCCCTGTTAAAAAACAATACTTTCAAAATAAGAAAATTTTTGTTATTGATGAGATGTTTCTTAAATCTGTCTTGTTCTCCTTGCGGTAAGAATAAAATAAATGATTGTCGCAACTTGTACAGTATCTTGAATGATAAAGTTGACTATTTTTAATGCCAAAACTTAACAACCTACTTTTGGCTTTTTCAAACAAATTGTAAATTTTACCATCTACAATATAACAATTTTGGCAGATATGTGGACCAAAAACGAAATTAAAATTTGCAATTTTTGCATTATTAGCCCTCAAAACTTCTATTGTTTTATCTAAAATCCCTAATTCTAAACCTTTTCTTCCTAAATGTACTAAGCCAATTTTATCTCCTTTTTTTTCATATAAAAATAAAGGTATACAATCAGCTGTAAAGATAAAAATCATTGAGTTTTTTAAAGAAGTAATTATTCCGTCTGTATTACTAAAGTATATATATTTATATACTTTTTCTCCTACCTTTAAAAATTGAGTCTCTTTTAATTTTTTCTTATCAACGAAAACAACATTATTAGAATGGACTTGTTCACAAAAAAGTATAATTTCTTCATTTAAATTTAAGAATTCTATTATTCCACAAAGTAGTTTTAATTTTAAATATGGAAAGTTAGGTATTTTATTTTTTATATTATATCTCTTTTTAAAAATTTTATTGATTAGTGGTTTTATTGAAGTAAATATTAATGGTGAGTTTTCATTTTTAAATATTAAAAAATTTTCATTAATTTCCCACATTTTAAAGACCTTTAGAACCTTTCAAATATCTTAGAGGTACCTAAGCTTGAACTTTCAATGCCTTTTATAGCTAACATGAGCTCTTCAGGACTTGTAGCATTAAGTAAAGCATCTTCTAAAGAAATTAATCCTTTATTTACATAATCTACTAATGTCTGATTAAAAGTCTGCATACCATAAAATTTTCCTTGTTTCATAAGTTCTAAAATTTCTTCCAATTTATTTTCTTGTATACACTTTTTAACAGCAGGTGTAACAACTAAGATTTCAACTACCGGTATTAATCCAACTTTATCTTTCCTTTTAACTAATCTTTGAGCTATAAATCCTTTTAAAGTATCTGCTAATTGAAATCTAATTTGATTTTGTTGATGAGGAGGAAAGATATCTATTATTCTATGTACCGTCTCTATTGCATCTGCTGTATGTAAGGTTGAAAGCACAAAATGTCCTAATTGTGCTGCAGTTAAGGCTGTTTGTATTGTTTCTAAATCCCTCATTTCTCCTATAAGAATAACATCCGGATTTTGTCTCACAACATTTCTTAATGCAGAAATAAACGATTTCGTATCATAAAGAACTTCTCTCTGTGAAATAATAGAATTTTTATTTTCATGAATAAACTCTATCGGATCTTCTATCGTCACTATATGAGCTGAACGAGTAGAATTTATATGGTCAATCATACTTGCTAAAGTAGTTGATTTTCCTGAACCAGCAGGTCCTGTAACTAAAACAAGTCCTCTAACATTATCAGCAAGTTTATATACAGTGTCAGGAAGGTTTAGTTCTTGCTTAGATGGGATTTTTTTAGGAATGTACCTTATAGCTATATTTATTACCCCTCTTTGATAAAATATATTCATTCTTAATCTTGCTAAACCTTCAAAATCATATCCTATATCACATTCTTTTTCAGCTAAAAATCTATTTTTTTGTTCATCAGACATTATGTACTCAATAAACTCTTTGAGCTCTTGAGATGTAATTACATCAAATCCTTCAAATCTACGAAGTAAACCATGTATTCTTATATATGGATAATCTCCAGATCTCAGATGTAAATCACTTGCTTTCAACTCTACAAATTTCTTAAGTATTTTTGAAAACTTGTCAATAACTATATTCATTTAAGTACTCTTAGCCCCCTTCTGATAATAGGCTTATTTAAAGTCTGCGGAGGTATAATTTTATGTGGAGATGTTGCCTTTTTAATATCTTTCTCCTCTATTTTTTTAGGTTTTTTGAATTTTGTTTTTCCCATCTCCCAAGCACTTGCTATAATTGTTACTTCTACCTTACCTTCAAATATTGAATCAGAAACATAACCAACAAAAACCAAAGCATCTTTATCTAAGATCTGAGATGATAAAAATTCTCCAGCTATCTTTACATCATTTGCTAAGATATTTTTGCCACAGATATTAACTAAAAGTCTTTTAGCACCTTCTATCCTCACATTTTCTACAAATGGATTATTTAATGCGTTTTTAATTGCCTTCTTTAATTTATTCTCTTCCTCATCTTCAGCAAAACCAACACTCATTATAATATCACCAGCATTTTTTAAAACATTTTTTGCATCGGCAAAATCTACATTCATATATCCAGTCCTAACAATAACATTCCACATACTCAAGACTGCTTTATACAAAACATCATCAGCTACTCTATATAACATATCAGAAAAATTTAAGTTTGGATACATCTCTAAAAACTTCTCATTTGGAATTGCTAATAATGCATCTACATATTTTTTCAATTCTGATATACCAGCTTCTGCATTTTGCATTCTTATCTGCCCTTCAAAATTAAATGGTTTAGTTACAACCGCAACAGTTAAAATTCCCATTTCTCTTGCTAATTTTGCAATAACTGGAGTTGCTCCTGTTCCTGTGCCTTTTCCCATCCCCGCTGTTAAAAATACCATATCGGTATTTGTTAAAAAGTCCCTAATAGTTTCAATTGATTCCTCTGCAGCCTTTGTACCTATTTCTGGATTACCTCCTGACCCCTGTCCTTTAGTTGTTTTTTGTCCTATCTGAACGATTATAGGAGATTGAGACATCCTCAAAGCTTGCAAATCAGTATTAATACTTATTATTTCAACCTCAGATGTGTCAATTAGCCCAGCGGTAACCATCCTATTAACAACATTACCTCCAGCACCACCTATACCCAAAATTTTAATTTTAACAGGTTGTTTATCCATAAGTTTTAATTTATTCAAAAATTTTCCATATTTTCTTGATTACACCAGATAAACCTTTCTGTCTTTTTTTCCTTAAAAGATATTCCTTTTGTCTACTGACACTTTGTTGTCTTATAAGTCCTATAGCTGTGGTATAAGAAAAGTCAGATATAATTTTCTCATCTCCAACAATACCATTTTCAGCACCAATACTTCCAGGTCTTACATCTACTTCGTTTTCAATATCGCTATATTCACTATTGAAAAGTTCCTTTATTGCAGAAGTTATGCCATGTAAATTTGCTCCTCCACCTGTAACAACTATATCACCATATTGTAATACAGTTTCTACCAAAGGAATATTTTTAAGTTCAGGAATAATTCTATCTAAAAATAAAGCTTCAAGAACCTCTGCTATAATTCGCGCAATCTCTTTTCTAGTTGTGGTTCTAATACTTTTACCATCTCTAGAAGGTATTTCTATTTGTTCATCTTTTTTAATAAGAGAAGGTTGAGCAACTCCATATTGATGTTTTATATTTTCAGCTATATTCCAAGAGGTTTTATAATACGCTGCTATTTCACGAGTAATCAAGTCAGAACCAAAATCTATTTCATTGTCATGAAATTCTCTGCTATATCTTATACATCCATTGCTATATACAACAATACCTGTTGTTTGACCATTGAAATCAATAACTAAACAACCTAACTTTCTCTCTTCAAGTTCAGTAACTAATTGACTTAAAGGAAGCAAACCATAAACTATAGAATCAGGTATAGAATTTGCTTCAGTAAAGGCACGTTCTATATTCCTTAAAAAGCTTGAATAAGCAACAACAGCATGTGCTTGAACTTCCAACATACTTCCTTCCATATTTACGGGATTGTTTATCCCGGGTTGACCATCTATAATATATTCTTGTGGAATAATATCAATAATTTCTCTATCATTAGAAATTCTTAAATTCTTTATTGCATTGTCAAGAATCTTATCTTGATCCTCAGAAGTTATAGTTTTATCTGTAGAAGTAATAGGTAGTTGAGCAGTGGTATTATATGTATTTACAAACATTCCTCTTACTCCAACAATTAATTTAGGACCTTCAACTTTTGCCATCTCTTCTAAACTACCAATAACTTCAGAAATCAAAACAGAAGTTTTTTCAATATCTTTAATTACACCTACAGAAATTGCCTCCCTATCAACAACTTGTTTTCCAGCAATAATTTCAATTACATCTCTTTCCTGATCATACTTGCCTATCACTCCATTAATTCTTCCGGAACCTAAATCTAATCCACAATATACTTCTTCCTTTGGCATAAATTTTTTATTCTCCTTAAATTTTAAAGTTTTTATAAATTATATAAATTTTTTGTTTTATCTTCAATAATTTACTTAATATAAACTATACCAGCATCAGATATTCTACCATATACATCGGTATTTTTCTCAAGTGAAATTTTGATCATATTTACCAGAAAATTTTTTTTAATACTACTAAATTTTTCATCCAAAATAACCTTGGTCTGTTTATTAGTAAATATAATATACTCTCCGTTATTCTTTATGTAAATTTTTTGTATTTCTTTTGTTAAATTTGTTGTAACAAAAATTTGATATAAATCTTTTAATTTCTTAATATCATAATTATCACATTCTATTTTCAATAATCTATCAAAATTTATTTTATTTATATTACACACTTTAAACTCCTCTCCATCATTTGATATAAAAATTTCTTTATTGACTAAAAAGAACACCGGAATTTTATTAATAATTTTTATTTTGAGTTCTTTAACTGGCAAAACAACAATTTTAACCTTTTTAATCTCTGGATAGGTTTTTAATAAATTTTTTATAAGTTTTTTAAAATTGAATAAAGAAACTTTATTTTTCAAAAAAAATTCGATGATAATTTCGTTTGGAACTGTGGTGTTATTTTCCAAAATTTCCATATCTTTTATTGTAAAATAATTTGAAAAAAATTTATTCACTACATTTGAAACTTTTGGTAGAGAATACAGCAAGAACAAGAAAAACAAAAATGCTAAAAATTTTATTAATTTTCTGTTGTTTTTTCTTTTTTTTGTAAATCTATACTTATAATAATTTTTCTTACTTCTTCTCATACTTTTTCAAAGATAAATAAATAATTTTTTCAACTAATTTTTTAAAATTCATACCTTTATATTTTGCAGATTCAGGAAGTAAAGAAACTGGTGTCATACCAGGGATTGTGTTTATTTCCAACACATAAGGTATATTGGTTTTTTCTTCTAAAATTACATCCACTCTGCACACAACTTCGCATCCTAAACTTTTAGCAGCTTTAAAAGCTAATTGCTCAATCTTTTTATAGGTCCTTTTATCTATCTTTGGCGGAATTATGTGAGTTGAACCACCAAATTGATATTTTGACTTATAGTCATAAAATTTGTTTAGATTTGGTTTTATCTCTATCAAAGGAAGAATTTCATCACCTAAAATCGGTACAGTAAATTCTCTTCCATTGATATATTTTTCTATTATTATTTGATCATCAAATTTAAAAGCGTATTTTATCCCTCTTAAAAGTTGGGAATAATTCTCAGATACTGTAACACCTATGGTAGAACCTTCATTTGTAGGTTTTATTATAACAGGTAATTTGATCTCATTTAGTTTAAAATTTCTATCATTTTTTCTTAATAATATCCAAGGTGGCGTTGAAAGATTGTTAGCTAAAAATATACATTTTGCATAGTGTTTATTCATTGCTAAAGCAGAAGCTAAAACTCCACAACCTGTATATTTTAAATTTAAAGATTCTAATATTGCTTGCAATCTACCATCTTCACCAAATTTTCCATGTAAAGCAATAAATACTAAGTCAACATTTTTGTCTTTTAACTTATATATCTCTTCTACATAATTCTCCCGGGTTAAATCTATTAATTCAACATGATATTTATCAGAATTACATAACGCGTTATATATAGCCTGCCCTGTTTTAAGACTTATTTCTCTTTCTGAAGAAAATCCACCATAAAGTATAGATATTCTCAATCTCTTTTTCATAAATTCTAAAATGAGTTAATGAGTTTACGAGTTATTAGGTTTTAGTTCATAGTTAATAGTTAATAGTTATTAGTTAAAAACTCAATTAACTCAACAAACCCGCTAACTCATTAACCCATCTACCCATCCACTCATTCACCATCCACTCATCTACCCATACACCCTCATAGTTCCACACCTACAAGTTTTATTTCTGGTTCTATTGTAATATTAAACTTTTCTTTTACTATTTTTATAACATATCTCATAAGATTTAAAAAATCTTCACATGTTGCATTGTTTTTATTAATTATAAAATTAGCATGTTTTTCTGAAATATAAGCACCTCCACAAGAATAACCTTTAAGACCACATTGTTCTATCAACATCGCTGAGGATATATTCCCATTGTCAGGATTTTTAAAAACACAGCCTGCATTAAAAGTTCCTAAAGGTTGTGTTTCTTTCCTTTTAAGTAGAACCTCTGTAATACGTTGTTGCAATTTTATTTTGTCACCTTCTTTGAGAGAAAATACAGATTTTAATATAACAAACTTATCCTCCAATCCACTTCTTCTATACCCAAAATTTATCTCATTCTTATTTAATCTTATTATTCCTAAATCTAACTCATCTAATTTTATAGCCTCTATATACAGGAGGTTATCAGAAATAGAAGCGATTTTGGTGCCAGCATTCATAATTATTCCTCCACCAACACTACCAGGAATACCAAATAATTCTTCAAGTCCACAGAGAGAAGACTCTACAGTTAGTTTTATCAACATTGGCAACATAACACCGCTGCCTGAAATAACATCTGTTTTGTTTATAAAAACATTATTAAACTCACTTTTGAGTTTTATCACCAAACCATCAAACCCTTTATCTGAAATTAACAAATTTGAACCAGCCCCTATAACCAAAATTTTCAAATTAAACTCTCTTGCTAACTTCAAAAGGTTAAATAATTCTTCAACAGTATTAACAAAAGCAAAATATTTTGCAGGACCACCTATATTTAAAGTAGTATATCCTGCAAGTTTTTCATCAGTTCTTATATTAATATTATACCTTCTAACTTCTTCTAAAAAATTTTTACTTTCCATATTTTTCAACTAAATATTCAGAAATCTTATAAACATCACCTGCACCTAAGGTTAAAATAACACAATCTTTTTCTATACTATTTAACAACTTATCATAACTAAAATATTCTACATCAAAACCTTTTTGTTTTAAATCATCATATATTAGTTTTGAAGATATACCTTTGATAGGTTTTTCATTTGCAGGATAAATTGGCATAATAAAAATTTTATTTTCTTTTAGAAATCCTTTTGAAAATTCTTTATATAAAATTTTAGTTCTTGTATATCTATGTGGTTGGAAAACAACTATTATCTTTTTATTCCCCACTTTGCTATTTAAAGCTCTTATAGTATAAAATATTTCTTTAGGATGGTGACCATAGTCGTCATATATATCTACACCACAACCATTAATAAATATTTTCCCCTTAAACTCTAACCTCCTCTCTACACCTTGAAACTCTTCTAACGCTGATTTTATTTTCTTAAACTCAAATCCACAAATGGTCCCACATGCTAATACACTCAAAGAATTCAAAACATTGTGAATGCCAACTACTTTAAGTTTTATTTTTCCTAAAAACTTGTCCTTATAAAATGCTTTAAATGTAGAATAATTAAAATTTAAATTTATATCTTTTGCAATAAAATCATTGTTGTTATCTAAACCATAAGTGTAAAATTTCCTTTTTATTTGATTTAACAAAGATAATATGTTTTTATCATCTCCAAAAAGTATATTAAATCCATAAAATGGTACTGAATTAAAATGTTGTAAAAATGCTTTTTTTAAGTTATTAATATTTTTATAAAAATCAAGGTGATCATTATCTATGTTAGTACAAATCACAATATAAGGAGACAACTTTAAAAATGAACCATCACTTTCATCCGCTTCCACAATTATGAACTTACCTTTCCCAAGTTTTGCTGAAGAACCTATATTTTTAAACCTTCCTCCAACAACTATTGTTGGATCATAACCACACTTATCTATCAACAATCCAACCATAGAAGTTGTTGTAGTTTTTCCATGAGTACCACAGACACTTATCGTATACTTCATACGGGCTATCTCTGCTAACATCTCTATACGAGATATTACAGGGATATTTAACTTTTTTGCTGCAAGAATTTCAGGATTGTTTTCATCTATAGCTGAGGAATAAATTACTACATCTACATTTTTAACATTTTCTTTTTTATGACCCAAAACTATCTTTGCTCCCAAAGTCTTTAACCTTTTTATAACATTGCTATTTTTTATATCAGAACCATAAACCTTATATCCTAAATTTAACAAAACCTCAGCAATACCACTCATACCACTTCCACCAATGCCTATAAAATGAACTTTTTTTATTTTATTAAAAATATCCAACATATCTTTTCACCTTAAATTCTTTTTGGTTCTGTTCAATTTTGCCACTGAAAACACTCAATACACTGAAAGCAAAAAGTAGAAAGTAGATAGAATATCGGGAGTAAGAAAAAAACAAATTTTTTTCTCTGCATTACCTTTCTACTATTTGCAAGGATAAATCCTTGCCCTACAAATACTAACACCCTACTTTCTATTTACTATATAATCGTCAGTGCCTTCGGTGTACTCAGTGGCTTTCATTTTAAGCTGAACGGTACCTTCTTTTTTACACATTTACACATTAACTCATCCACACATTCACCATTTATCCTTTATTAAACTCTCTTTTTACAGTAGTTTTAATTCCGCCTCTTAAATTAAATTCTAATTCAACATGCAACCACTTAGGCTGTAATAGATTATGCAGGTCTTCAAAAATTTTGTTTACAACATTTTCATGCACTATCCCAACATTACGAAAACTTTGAAGATAATACTTCAAAGATTTCAGTTCAACACAACATTTATCTGGAATATATTTTATCCTAACAGTAGCAAAATCTGGGAGTTTACTCCAAGGACAAATACAAGTAAACTCTTGTGTCTCAATTTCAATCAAAATATCCTTACCTTTATAATCATACTCCATAGGAATTAAAATTTCAGGAGATATTTTATTAAAAACAGGATTTAAACTTTTTATTTTTTTAACGAATTTTTTCATGTTATTTTTGAGGAGACAAATTTTAAATATTCAGTTTCTTTCCACATATGTACATATATTGGATGGTCTAAAGATTGTTTACCATAATATAATATAAAACCTTTTTGACCATTTTTCAATATTGAAGAAAAAATGATATCTTTAACATCATCATAAGAAATATGTTGTGAACATACAGAAAAAACAAATATACCACCTTCTTGTAGAAATCGCAGAATATTTGTACACATAGCAATGTATTTCTTTTTTGCATTTATAATATCTTTTTTTGACCTTGTGTAAGATGGAGGATCAAAGATTACAACATCAAATCTTTCTTTGTTATTTTTTAAAAATTCTTCAACTTCAGTATCTACAAAGTTAATCTGAACATTATTAAGTTTAGCATTTTGTTTTGCAATGTCTATAGCTTGTTTTGAAGAATCAACTCCAACTACTTCTTTTGCTCCACTCAATTTAGCAATTATACTAAAAGAACCTGTATAACAACATAAATCTAATACTTTTTTATTCTTTACAATTGTTTTTACATATTTCCTATTTTCAGCCTGATCATAGTAAAAACCTGTTTTTTGACCATTTAAAACATCTACTATAAACTTTGCAGAAAGATGTTTTATAGTAACAAAAATTTCATCTTTAGATTGATTTTTTGAATAAAGTATTTCTTTATTCTCACTTCCACCTTCTAAAAGTCTTGAATGAATATCATTTCTTATAACTATAGTTGATGGATTAAAAATTTCAACAATACTTCCAATAATATCTTCTTTAAATATCTCCATTGCATAAGAAAAAAATTGAACTACAAAGACATCATTATATCTATCAATTATTACTCCAGGCAGAAAATCGCTTTCTCCATATACTAATCTACAAAATTTAACATCTATACCTAAATTTTTTCTTAATTCTAAAGATGAAATAATTCTTTGTTTAAAAAAATCTCTATTTATTTTTTCATCTTGGTATTTAGACAAAATCCTTACTGCAATTAGAGAATGTGGGTTATAAACACCCTTGCATAAAAATTTTTCTTTCTTATCATAAACTTCAACAAAAGTATTTATTTTTGGTAAATTCTTTTTATCTATCTCATTTGAAAAAATCCAAAGATGCCCAGATTTAAATCTATCAAATTTAAACTGATTATTAGTGATAATCTTAAACTCTTTTATCATATTTTTTCTGATAATAAAAACTCCACATCTGATAAGTTTTTAAATTCTTTAAGAAACCTTTGATATGCATTACCTTTATTTTCTGCAATCTCAATATAACCAAAAGAACTGACTAATGAAATTAGCTCTTTTTCTTTTACTTCTGAGTAAAATCTTTTTATTTCCAGCTTATAGTATTTTCTATTTTTATAACAAACATAAATAACATAATCTTTGTTTTCCAAAATTGACTTTTTTAAATTTGTAATTATGTTTCCAAAACTATCGTGAAATAAATATTTTCCAATAAAATGTTTTCTGCCATTTATAGTTTTGGTTTTTATTTCAAAACATGACAAGAAATTTATATATTTTACATTTAATTTTTTACAAATATTATTTATTTTCTCACCTTTAGCTAAATATGCAGCAACTGGAGCAAAAATATCTCTACCATGAAAAGTAGAACTTGTAGGTTTTAAAAAATATTTTTCATTCACAACTTTATATAATTCGCAATTACTATCTATAATTTTTGTAAGTAAGCCATTATTAGGTGCTAAAAATAAATAAGAGGCTTTTTTAACCAATATTATGTCTCTTTTGCTTCCAACACCAGGATCAACTACACATATAAATACACTTCCTTTAGGAAAGTATCTATATGATTCACCAATAACTACTGCTGCTTGGACAACATTTTGAGGTTGAATATTATGTGTTAAATCTATAATTTCAACATTATTATATATACTTTTTATAACACCTTTAATCTGTCCTACATAAAAATCATTCCCAAAGTCTGTAAGTAAAACTATAATTTTTCTAGCCATTTCTTGACCTCTTCAAAAACAAAATCAAAGTTTTTTCTTTCTAAAACAAAAATTTTACTATTTTTTATCCTTTTAATGTCATCAGTAAAAGGATGAGATTTATATCTTACTGTGGCAATAAGGGGTATTTGAGAATTTATAATCCTTATAACCAAACTACAAAATTTTTCAGATAGACACTCAATACTCCCAATCTCATCTATAACAATACAATATTCTTTATTTATCTTCTCTAATCTATCTTCTATAAATTTTACACCAACATTTTCTAATATGTCAATAAATACATCATATTTCTTATAATGTTTAATTTTGTGAGTGTTATAATCTAAAATTACATCTTTAGCGATATGTTTAACCGCAAGGATAGAACTTTCTTTATTTGTTGTCTCTATTTTAAAACCTATACGTTGATTTTTATCAAGAATTTCTTCTGTAAAAAAACCGATTATCTTTTCAGGAAACTCAGAGATTAATTTTTTAACCAATGTTGTTTTACCTACTTTTGGCAGGCCCGTAATAAAGATATTACTTATTTTATCTTCCATACAAACTTGTGAAGCTGTGGTATTATATGAATATGTTTAACATAATTGTATAAACTATGATATAAATTACTCAAATTAAAAAAGAGGTTTTTGCTTCCATATTTTAAACTTTTTGTTTCTGGTTGTAAAACAACAAGTTTTGGGTTTGCAAATTTTATTAATTCAACAATGGAATTTAACAATTTTTTATCATAAAAATTTTTCGACACAACTATTTTCAAAAAATATTCTTTGTTAAATTTTTTACACAATCTGATATTTCGTTTTACTTCATTAAATGTATTTAATTTCCTTCTATCATCTATAGGTAATTTTAGATTTATAGCAAAAACATCTATTATGTCAATAAATCTCTTTAATTTGCTTTTAATAGACATATTCGATTCAAAATAAACTTTAATATTTCTACTTTCTTTTAGTTTTTTCAATAAATTGAAAATTTCATTTTCATTCTGTAGCAAAGGTTCTCCACCAGTTAAACTTATAAATTCTGGTTTATACTTTTTTATAAGGTTAACTATCTTTTTTAAAACATCGTCAATATTTTTTTCATCTTTTTTTAAAATCTTTTTTGCTCTTTGAGTATCACAGTAATAACAACTTAAATTACAACCACCAAACCTAACAAAGACTGTTGGTGAACCTATGTATTTTCCTTCTGCTTGATAAGAAAAAAATATTTCTTTAACAATCATAATTTTACTTAACAGGATCAATTGCTTCCGCTTTTTCAAAACCAATTTTTCTCAATTTGCATGCATCGCATACTCCACAAGGTTTCTTCCCACCTTTGTAACAACTCCAAGTAAGTTCTAATGGTACCTTGAGTTTTAACGCAAGTTTTACAATTTTATCTTTAGTAAAGTTTAATAATGGAGCAGATATCTTTATTTTCTTTCCTTCAACACCAGCTTTTGTTCCAACATCAACTGCCTTCTGCAACATTTTTATAAATTCTTTTCTACAATCTGGATAACCTGAAAAATCAACTTGGTTAGCGCCATAGAATATATATTCAGCACCAATTGCTTCTGCTAATGAAACAGCATAGCTTAAAAATATGAGATTTCTTGCGGGCACATAAGTAGAGGGTATAATTTTAGAGTTTATTTCTTTATTATTAGGAATAGATGTCCTTCTATCTAACAATGAACTCCCTTTCCAAGGAAGAGATGTCTTTATAATATAATGATCAACTTTAGCATAATTTGCGATTTTTATTGCAGAATTTACTTCTTTTCTATGTCTTTGTCCATAATCAAAAATCAAACAAACAGGAATAAATCCTTTTTTCTTAACATAAAATAAAGTAGTAGAAGAATCTAGACCTCCTGAAAGTAATACAACGCATTTTTTATTCTTCATAACTTGCATATTGTAGTGGTGTTTCCCATACAAAGACTTTTATCTTTTTTAAACTATGTTTTTTTATCTGTTTTTTAATTCCTTCAAAAATATATCTCGCTATATTCTCAGCTGTTGGTTGATTTTTTTTAAAATAACTAATTTTATTCAAATATTTATGGTCAAGTTGAGAAACAACTTTTTTTGTTATTTTTTTTAACTTTATAAAATCTATTACCATACCTTGTTTACCAAGTTTATCAGTAGCAACTAAAACACCTACTTTCCAATTGTGCCCGTGCAAACTTTCACATCTTCCTTTATAATTAATAAGTTTATGTGCTGATGAAAAATCTGTTTCTACATAAACTTCGTAAACCATAAATCCTCCTTTAGTCTAATTCTAATTTTGATAATTCTATTTTATATACATTTTTTATGTTTTTATTTAACAATAATGAACCTATCAGTTTAAAACTTTGTGTATCATCGGTAACGAAGAATTTTAACTTACCTCTTTTATTTTTCGGATTTATCAAATTATTTCTAACAAGTATTTCTTTTACACTCTTTGCTGTTTCAACTGCGGAATCTACAATTTCAACTTTTTTTCCCATTATATCCTTTAATATTCCTTTTATTGCAGGATAATGTGTACATCCTAAAACTAATACATCTATATTTTTTTTCTTAAGCGGCTTTAAATATTCAACAGCAACTCTTTTTATAATATTTCTGTGGTTTATCCTTTGTTTATAATTATATTTGCTATTTTCATATATTTCATCTATCCATCCCTCTTCTATCAAAGGAACGAATAGTGGTGTAGCTTTAGCATAAACATCTACATTTTTAGAAAATTTTTTAATTGCTTTAATATAAGAATTACTTTTAATTGTAGCTTTAGTACCTATCACCCCCACTTTTCCACTTTTAGTTTTTTCACAAGCAGCTTTTGCTCCTGGTATCACTACACCTATTATAGGTAAATTTTTAAACTTCTTCTTAAGTATAGAAAGAGAATAAGAAGATGAAGTATTACATGCAACAACTAAAAGTTTTATTTTATGTTTTAATAAAAATTTTGTATTTTGTATTGAATATTTTATAATTGTATCTTTTGACTTATTACCATAAGGAACCCTTGCAGTATCGCCGAGATAAACAATATCTTCGTTTGGCAAAATATTTATAATCTCTTTTACAACAGTAAGACCACCAATACCAGAATCAAAAATACCTATAGGTTGTAAAGATTTTTTATTTCCCATTTTCATAATATCTCTTTATACCTGCATATATTCCATCTGCAATTAAATTTTGAAATTGAGGATTAATTAATTTTAATTCTTCTTTAGGATTTGAAATAAAACCACACTCAACTAATACAGCTGGCATCTGTGCTCCTCTTAAAACATAAAATCCTGCTTGTTTCACTCCACGATAAATTTGTTGTGTTCTTGCAACTACTTCATTTCCTATTAAACTGCACAGTTTTGAAGATTCATTAATAAATTCATTAACTATCATTGACCATAAAATTTTTTGTAATTTTGTAAGTTCTTCTGTTTGTTTTTCAAATCTAACGACTTCATTTTCAAGTTTTTCAGTAGCAACAGCATCTGGGTCTGTTGCAGTTTCAGAAAGGAAATATATCTCAAAACCTAAATCTGTTCCAGTCGGTTTTTCTGCTGCATTACAATGAATTGAAATAAAAAGATCAGCATTTCTATTATTTGCAAACTCTGTCCTTTTAACTAATGGGATAAAAATATCATCTTCTCTAGTTAAAAAAACAACAAAACCGTCTTGTTCAAGTTTCTCTTTTAAAAGCTTTGCTATTTTAAGATTTATATCTTTCTCTTTATTACCATATTTCCCAATCGCACCTGGATCCTCTCCACCATGTCCGGGATCCAAAACTATTATCTTTCTTTCATTTTTACCCAAGGTTTTTGCAGAAGTTACAACATAAGTAGTTTTTTCAACCAATTCAGATTTAGCTAAACTTGTCTTTTTAATATTTGTTTTATTTATTTTCAAAACAACTTTTCCTTTATAACTTTCTTTTTTTATTTCTATATCTAAATCTGGAATAAAAATCTTTGCTATACACTCACCATTCTGAGAAAAAATTTGAATTTTAGGAACTAAACCATCAACAACTTTGTATTCTTTTGCCTGAGCTTTACCACCAAAAAATGTTAAAACTATAAAGTTGTTTTCATAATTATACTCATACTGCAACCCTTCAGGATATTTAAATTCTATATTTGCGAAATTAGGTGTGATATAGTAGCTTACTGAAATATTATCCGCGTAGTTTACTAATAACAAATTTTCGGATTTACGATATTCAACATCTACATTTAATATTTTATTAAAAGCAGAATTATTAAATAAAGATAAAGGAACATATGTTTTGTTGTTGATATTTAGAACTTCTGAATTTAAAGAAATTTTTTGATTTGACCATATTAAATAGTTTCTATTAAAATAAAAATAAATTTTCTCTCCCCTGCAGTTAAAACTTACATATTTACCAACACTATGATATGTTAAAGTAGCTGAAAAAATTTTTGCCAAATCTTTTAATAAAACATAATCTTCTTTATTATCTTTTATTTTATATATAGGTATTTCTAAAATCTTCTCTGCATTGATGACTACTTGTATGGAACTATACTTTTTTTGTGAATAAGATGAATTTAAGAAAAATAATATAAGAAAAATAATGAAAAATATTTTTTTCATCAATTTTTGCCTACATAAATTCTGATATTATTAAATTTGACAAAAATTTATATTGTGTAGGAATTTTAATAAAACCATTCTCCAAGATTAATTTTTTTTCTTTTATTAATTTATTAATGGTTACTTTATATTTACTCAAAATCTTTTCATCTACATATAAACCTAAGTTTGTCCTTAATGACAACATTATTTTTTCTTTTACCATTGTTTCTTCATCAATTATTTCTTTTTCATATAAAAACTTATCTTCAATATATTCTTTGACAGAAGAAATATTCTTAATTCTTTTAGAATCAAAAAACGACACTGAGGACGGACCTAATCCTATATATTCTTTATATAGCCAGTAGTTTAAATTGTGTTTACACCAAAATCCATCTTTAGCAAAATTAGATATTTCATATTGAATATACTTATTATCATTAAGAAATTCAACAATTAAATTGTACATCTCAGCCTGCAAATCTTCATCAGGATGATAGCCTTGATTATACAAAAAAGTATTTTCTTCAATTGTTAAAGCATAACAAGATATATGTGTTGGATATAAATTTATAGAGTTAATTAGATCTTTTTCTATATCCTCAAGAGTTTGTCCTGGACAACCAAATATTAAGTCAAAATTATAATTTGTAATATTTAATTTATTAAAAATCTCTACTGCATTATAAACCTGTTTGCTTTTATGTATTCTTCCGATATTTTTTAGAATTTCATCATTAAAACTTTGTACACCTAAACTTAATCTCAAATCAGCTTTTGTAAATTCTGTAATAACAATATCTTTTAAAATTTTTATTTTATTTTCGTCTACACTTTCAGGGTTTAGTTCTATAGTTATTTCTTCTAAAAATTTCGTTTCAAAATTTTTTTTAATAATATCAAATAATTTAATAATTTGTTGTTCTTTAAATAAGGATGGAGTTCCACCACCAATATATAAAGTAGAAATTTTAGGAAAGTTTAATTTTTTAACAAAACTTAACACTTCTTTATTTAAAGATTCTATATATCTGTTCAACAAGGTATCTTCATATTTTTCTGAATAAAAATCACAATAATAGCATTTTGATTTACAAAATGGTATGTGGATATAAAGTCTATAAATTTTAGAACCTAAATCATTCATATAGTAGTTTAATAAATTTTTCTATGTTTTCTACTTCAACATCAGTATTAATGCAAGGTTTTTCTACAATTATATTTGGTACAGCTAAAACTTTATATGGAAAAACCTCTTTTATACCTAAAATTAACTCTAATTCACATGCAACTGCTATTATATAATCGGGGTTCACTTCTTCAACAAAATATTTTGCAAGACTTCCTCCAGATGCTACTTTTATGTCTAAATTATATTTCTCTTTTAAATTTACTATATTTTTAATTTTACACTTACCACACAATTTGCAGTTTTCTATTGAAGATATAATATTATGTTCACATTTAAAATACTGTAAACATCTTGGTAAAAGCACCAATATCTTTTCAATCTTGCCATTTTTTTCATCTATCATAAAATTATTATTCTGTATAATTAAAAAATTTAAAACTTTATTCCTTACTTTTTTAGGTAAAAAATACGAAAACCAAATGATCGTAGGGAAATAAAATCTATAAAAAATTGTCCTTATGATTTTTTTATAAAAACCTGTCATTTTTCTTAATCCTATATCCACATATGAATTCCTCAGCAGACAAAATTTTCCTATTTTCTGGTTGGAGTTTTAGAATTTTGAGGAAAGACTTTCCGCCACATAAAACAACTATTCCACTCTCATCTAACCCAACAACCTCTCCTACTGTAGATGTATCACATAAAAATTTATTTTCTACTAAGTAGCTCTCAATAATTTTTAAATTTATCAATTTATTATCTATTTTAACAGAAGTATATACCTTAGGCCAACAAACTAAAGCACGAATTAAATTATGTATCTCAAAAGCTGTTTTTGACCAGTCAATTTTTCCTAATTCCTTTTTAATCAGAGGAGCGTAAGAAGGTTCTCCAACTTGTGGAAATTTTATTATCTTTCCGCTTAATATTTTAAATATTGTATCCTTTAAAAGTTCACATCCAACACTAACAAGTTTTTCAGATAAAGTATAGTAGTTATCATATAATGAGACCTCTACCTCTTTTTGTACAAATATCTCTCCCGTATCTAAAACCTCATTTATCCAAAAAATTGTAACTCCTGTATTTTTTTCTCCATTAATTAAACACCACTGTATCGGTGCAGCACCACGATATTTAGGTAACAGAGAAAAATGGATGTTTAACATTCCTATTTTATGTATCTCAATAATTTTTTTAGAGATAATTTTACCGTAAGACATTACTATACTTAAATCAGGATTTAAAATTTTTAAACTATAAATAAATTCATCCTCTTGCAAATTTTGAGGAGCCAAAATTGGTATTTTATTTTCTTCAGCATATCTTCTTACTTCAGAGGGTTTAATTTTTAAACCTCTTCCTTGGGGTTTATCAGGTGTAGTAATTACTGAAACAATATTTATCTCTTTTATTCCTTTTAACAATTTTAAAAATGGAATGGAAAGAGAAGAACTACTCCAGAAAAGTATATTCATAAAAATTTAAAATTTATATTTGCCTAAACTATGCAAAATATGAAATCTAATTCTCTTATTCAAAGGTAATCTTTTGATAAAAGTTATTCCATTAATATGATCAATCTCATGCTGAAGTACCCTCGCAAATAAACCTTCAGCTCTAATCTCTTTTTTATTTCCATTTATATCATAATAAGACACTACTACAGTTTTACTTCTTAAAATTTTTTCATAATATCCAGGAAAAGATAGGCATCCTTCTTCTTCCATTTTTTTCTGTCTACTATAACTTAAAATTTTAGGATTAATTAAAACTAAAGGCATTAAATTTTTTTCAACTTTTGAAATATCTACTAAGACAATAGCTAACTCTATCCCAACTTGATTTGCTGCAAGACCTATGCCATTATAAGCATACATTGTTTCAAACATATCTCGCACAATATTTTTTAATTCAGAATTAAAATTCTTTACAGGAGAAACTCTTTGTTTCAATATAGAAGCTGGATATTTTACAATTTTTAATACACTCATAAATTATTCTTTTATCAAACTGTTTAATTTTGTAATATATTCAGATAAAACTCTTTGGGTTTCTTTTTCTTTTTGTGTTTCTACATATACATGTATAAAAGCTTCATCTGCGTCAGGTAAAACTAAAATCCAATCATTCTCATTTAACCAAATTTTTACTCCATCAATTAATTCAATCCTATATTTTGAATGTTCTTCTATCAACTTCCTTATAACATAACCCTTTTTTTCCCAAGAACATGGAAGTTTTGTATGCACAACACTGAAATCTGGTATTTCACGTTTTAATCTTGAAATCTTTGTCTCTTGTTTAGCCAAAAACTCTAAAATTTTTCCAATAGCAAACATGCCATCAAAAGCAGGTTGAAATTCTGGGAATATATATCCTCCTAAACCATCTGAAACAAATTTTACATCTTGTTTTCTTGCCTCTTCTCTTAAATACCTTGGTAAAGTTTTACTCCAAACCACCTCCACATCTTTATTAGAAATTTCAATCATTTCTTTTACTACATTAGATATGTAAACAGGAACGGATATTTTATATCCATCTTCCTTTGAAGAATTTAATTTTAACCATAAAACAATCATTAAAGACAATTGTTTATCTAAAATTTTCCCTTTATCATCTACAATATAAACTTTTTCAGCACCATTGTCTAACATAAATCCAACATCTGCATTTAGGGTTGCTACAATATTTGAAAGTTGTTCTAAAGCATTGTTAAACTCTTTCTCAGAACGAACAATCTTTGAACTATCTACAAATGCATTTAAGGAAACCACTTCTATACCCAGTTCTCCAAGAATAGAAGGGAAAATATTTACAGCGGTAGAGTAAGAATAATCTAATACTATTTTTAATTTTGCTTTTCTTATTGCTTCTATATCCAAAGATTTTAAATATCCATCCCTATAATACTCATAAGCTCTCGGAGGAAGGATTAATTCTCCCACTTCTTCAAGTTTTGCCCTTGGGAAATCTTCTCTTAAAAATAATTGTTCTATACTCTTCTCTTGTGCTACAGAGATATCATTACCATCTTTATCAAAAAATTTTATTTCTATTATCTCTGGGTCCTTTGGAGATAATCTAACATGAAGTCCACCATCTACATTTTCTTTTCTAATCTCATATCTCACCATAGGAATAGGCGCAGCACGCAAATCGCCAACTTTTACTCCTGCTGAAAGCAAACCTGAAATCATACTTCTTTTAATCATCCTTGAGGCCTTATGTGCATCACGAGATGTAATCACATTTTTCCCTTTTTCTATCAAACTACCAAAAGCTGCGCCAAGTTTGCATGCAAATTCAGGCGAAATTTCCGAATTTAAAAGTCCAGTCACACCAGTTGAACCAAAAAGCATCCTTGACCATTTTTCTTGCCAGATTAAACTTGTAGAAACTGTTGCTCCCCCTTCTACAATTTTTTTAGGCCAAATTTTAATATTTGCTTTAATATGTGCACCATTTTCTATAATACATTCTTCACCTATAACAGTATTTACTTCTACAACTGCATTTTCACCAATCTTTGTCTTATAAGCTATTATACTCTCTTTGACAGAAGCATTTCTACCAATATATACACCATTCATTACTACACTACCTAAAATTACTGATCCATCACTAATTATACAGTTGTCTCCTATTACTGATCTATTTATAACCACATTGTTCCCTATTTTAGTATTTTTGCCAATTATAACATAATTATCACACTTAAAATTCTCTCCTATAATAGTATTTTGCCCAACTAAAATCTCTTTATCTCCATATTTCATCACTCTACCATCTACTTCAAGTTTTATCTTTCCATCTAAAATATCATAATGACAAAACCTATATTCTTGTAGTGTACCAACATCTTTCCAGTAGCCATCTAAGATACAAGCATAGATTGGGATGTTTTCTTGTAACAACTTAGGAAATAAATCTTTAGAAAAATCATAAAAGGTGTTTTGTGGAATATATTCAAAAATTTTTCTATTTAATATATAAATACCAGTATTTATTTTGTCAGAAAAAACTTCACTCCATGTTGGCTTTTCTAAAAATCTTTTTATTTTAAATTCTTCATCATATATAACTATACCATAACTTAACGGATTTTCAACACTTGTCAATGCAATCGTCGCTATAGAATCTTTTTCTTTGTGAAAATCTATGAGTTTTTTTAAATTAAAATCTGTTATAACATCTGCTGAAATTACAATAAAATCTTCATCTTTTATATAATCTCTTGCAAAACCAACAGAACCACAAGTTCCTAAATCACCTTCAGGAAGTAAATATTTTATCTTCACCCCAAATTTCTCTCCATTACCAAAATACTTTGTAATATACTCATGCTGATAAAACAACAACACTATCAAATTTTCTATCCCGTAAGATTTCAAAAGTTTTACTATATGTTCCATCATAGGTTTATTAGCTACAGGTACCATAGGCTTAGGTATAAAACTAGTCAGTGGTCTCAATCTTGTTCCAAATCCGCCAGCCATTATTAATGCTTGCATAATCTTCTCCCTCTTTATTATTGAATATCAAACAAAATTTATGTAAATTATATAAAATTTTACATTATAAATCAATCTTATGAAAATCAAAAATTTAGAGATATTTGTTGCTTGTATAACATTAGTTTTAATGGCAGGATTTACACTGTATATAATCTCACTCTTCAAAGAATTACCTTCAGAGGAAGAACTACAAAATTTTACCCCTGTATTATCTACTAAAATAGTTGATAGAAATGAAAAGTTAATAACAGAATTATTTACTGAAAAACGCACATGGGTAAAATTCAATGATATACCTGAAAATCTAAAGTTAGCAGTTTTAGCAATAGAGGACCACAACTTTTATCACCACTGGGGTATAAATCCAAAAAGAATAATAAAAGCTATGATTGATAACATTGCTAAAAGAAAGATTACAGTTGGTGGTTCTACAATTACACAACAACTTGCAAAGATATCTTTTCTTTCATTAAAAAGAGATTTAAAACGCAAATTAAAAGAATTTATATTAGCATTGTATTTAGAGCATCATTTCTCTAAAAATGAAATCTTAGAGATGTATTTAAATCAAGTATATTTCGGGCATGGAGCATATGGTATTCAACAAGCAGCACAAAGATATTTTTCTAAAAACCCAAATGAACTTACCTTATCAGAAGCAGTACTTCTTGCTGGGCTCATTCGTTCACCAATGTACTATTCTCCGATAAAATATTATGAAAGAAGTATAGCAAGAAGGAATGTAGTTTTAAAAAGAATGTTAGAATTAAAATATATTACAAAAGAAGAATATGAGAAAGCTATAGCAGAAAAAATAAGAATATTCCAATATTCTACACCATCATTTGTAGCTCCTTATTTTATAGATTATATTAGAGAAGAATTAGAAAAAGACTTTTCTCCCGAGATATTATACAATGGTGGATTAACAATAAAAACAACACTTGATTTAGAACTTCAAAAACAAGCTGAAGAAATATATGAAAGATATTTATCACAATTAGATAAAACTGTGAGACCTTCTGAAACAATTCAAGGAGCACTTTTAGCGATGGAGGTGAAAACTGGGCAAGTTTTAGCAATGATTGGTGGAAGAGATTTTAAAACAACACAGTTTAACCGAGTTACCCAAGCATTAAGACAACCAGGCTCTGCATTTAAACCAATAATATTTTTAGCAGCATTAGAACATGGATTTAAGCCAAACTCTATAATTGAAGATACTCCTTTAGTTTTTTTCAATAATGGTATTGATTGGGAGTTATTATCTACAACAACAGACTTCACAAAAATTGATTATAAAAAAATTGAAGGAAAGTTGAAAGTTGAAAATTATAATGAATTTGTTTCAAATTTAGTAAGTTTAAAAAAAGAAAATAAAATTTGGATACCTGAAAATTACAAAAATCAATATTATGGAAAAGTCACACTGAGACGTGCATTAGAATTATCTTTAAACTCTTGCGCTATACGATTAATAATGGAGGTAGGACCAAATACTGTAATTGATTATGCAAGAAAATTGGGTATTACAACACCACTAACTAATACTTATTCATTAGCATTAGGGGCATCTGAAGTTATCCCTTTAGAACTTGTGTCTGCTTATTCTGTTTTTGCTAATAATGGAATAAAAGTTAAACCCTATGGCATTATTGAAGTAAGAGATAGATTTGGAAATATATTAAAATCTTATTATCCGAAAGAAGATATTGTCATCTCACAAGAATCTGCTTATATTATTACAAATTTACTAAAAGGAGTAGTTAAACATGGCACAGGTAGATACGCCTTAAATTTAGGAAAAACTTGTGCTGGGAAAACAGGTACAACTAATGATTGTACTGATGCGTGGTTTATAGGTTATACACCAGATATAATTTGTGGTGTATGGGTAGGATTTGACATAAAAAAATCCTTAGGAAAGGATTCTACTGGAGGAAAAATAGCTTGTCCTATTTGGACAGAATTTATGAAATTTGCAACAAAAGATTTACCGGATAGAGATTTTGAAAAACCAGAGAATATAGTTGAGGTTGAAATTGATACTGAAAACGGATTGCTTGCCACTCCTTATTCAAAGAAAACATACTTAGAAGCATTCATAAAAGGTACAGAACCAAAGGAATATTCTTCACCTACAGAAAAAATTATTAAAGAACAGGAAATTTTACAGGATACAGGATTTTAACTTTTTTTCTTATCTAAATTAAAAGCTTTATGAAGTGCTCTTACAGCTGTTTCTATCATTTCTTTACGAATAATACAAGAGATTTTAATCTCAGAAGTAGAAATCATCTCTATATTAATATTATGTTTTGCCAATGTTTCAAACATCTTTGCAGCTACTCCCGGATGACTTTTCATACCAACACCTATTATAGAAACTTTTGCCATATCTTCTTCATATATTACTCCACCTGCATTAAGTTCTTTATTAACTTTCTCTAAAACCTCAACTGCCTTTTTTAAGTCAGTATAAGATATAGTAAAAGAGATATCATTTTTTCTTCCCCTAGCTGCTGATTGTATTATCATATCTATGTTTATATTCTCTTTTGCTAAAGCAGAGAAAATCTTTGCTGCAACACCAGGTCTATCAGGAACATCAAGTATTGTCATCTTTACTTGATTTTTATCAAAAGTTACCGCTGTTACCACGGGCTCTTCTATTTTACGTTTAATTTTTTTTATTTTTTTCATCTTTTTCTCCTTTCTTTACAATTCGTTCTGTTCAATTTTGCCACCGAAACCACTGAATTAAACCTATATATTTACAAATCCCTAACACCTTTCTACTTTCTACTAAAATTAAGCACGGCTACTGCCCGAGGCAGTACAACTCCGGTGGAAATCCTTGCCCTACAATTTTTTTCTCATATCTATTTTTCATTCGTCCCGCAATTTGCGGGATTCGTGTTTCAATATATATTTTTCAGTGAATTCATTGGCTTAATATCATTCTCTTCATAATTTTTTCGAGAACCTTAGAATTTAATGTTTCCGCTTAATTTTCTCCTAATTACTGATATCTGACCTCTGTCTTAAACTGTCCAAAATCTCTTTATATATGATTTGTCTGGGTGAACCAACTCAATAAATTCTTGCGAAGGTACCCTTTCAATTTCAAAATTCTTATTTTCAAAAGTTTTCTCTACAGTAATAAAAAATTGGATCTCTTCAGAAGGAAATGTTTTAATTAAACAAAATGGTATTTGTAATTCTATAATTTTATCAATACTTAAATATTCAACCTCCTGCATAAAGTTTTCAGGGGTAAAAAATTTATACTTATTATTCCCTCTTTTTAATAAAAATTTAACACTATAAATTTCTTGAGGAGTTTTTTTCTTTACTAAAAATACATTTACTGTTAAATCTTCTTCCATCTTTTCTTTTTCAAAATCTATCCTAATAAACAAACTACCCAAGTCAAAACCAAAATATACAGCATTAATAACATTTGTAGTTTGATGCATAGAAGATGGAGAAACTATATATCTGCCTGCTGATGACCATTCAAAATAATTTGATATTTTACCATCAATTTTCGGAGAGATTAAATCTGCTGGTAAAGTATATTCAAACTTTTTAAAAACTCTTTTTATTGGTATATCTAAAAACTTTGGTGTTTGTTGTTTAAGTAAAATATAAACATTCTTTAAATGTTGTCTAAACAAAAAGTCAAAAATATCACTTTGAGGTGTATAATGTTCATCTCCAAACCACCAAAACCAATCAGAACCCTCTGCAGTATAAATTTCTTGCCAGCAAAGTGATTTTGTTTTTTCATCTACGAAGTCACTATGTTGTTTTAAGTATTCTATCAAAAAATTTCTCGTTTTATAAAGGTAATCCCATGCTGTATTGTCTTCATCATGTCCTATCCAAATATTATAATTAGCATTGATCCAGGAACCTGGCCAAATCTTAGTTAGGGTTTCAGACTGTGGATTTTTCAAAATAAAATCTGAGATTAAAACGGTCTCAAAAATTTTATTATTAGTCAACATATTGTAAAACTCATTTAAAAACTCATACCCATCATTAGGATAAAACTCCCAACAATTTTCTCCATCCAAAATTATAGAAACTAAAGCATTTTTCTTATTTTTATCTTCATAAACATCTTCATAGATCTTTAACAATCTTCTTTCAAAATCTGCAACAGCATCTTTATATCCCCACCTATAATACACAAATCCTATATTATCAGAAAGTTCTCTATCTCTAAATATAGCATATATCGGTTTATGTGCCTTATCCAAATTTATCATATAATGTTTATAAATAACTTCTCTTGGTGGATAAACTTTATCTTGTAAATATATAGATTTTCTCAATATTTCTTCATCAGTAGCTATCCATAAAATATCAGATTTTGAAAGCAACCTGATAACATCTTCAGAAACAGAACCTTCTGGGGGCCAAAATCCTTTTGGTAAACATCTAAAATTTTTATTATAATATTCTAAAGCAGAACTAATTTGTTCTTCAGCATCTTCTATAAGCGATAAATCATATTTTGGCAAATTCATATTAGGACTAGATATTTTTGCTTTTTGTGGATCACAAAGAAGTGGCAAAATAGGATGGTAAAAAGCTGATACAGAAACTTCTATTTTTCTCTCATTTTGGAGCTGTCTGTATTTTTTAATAATTTCTCCACAAATATATCTCTGTTTTTTTACCATTATCTCTTTATCCTGCTGAGTAAAGTTTGTCTTTTTTTCAAACCAAGATTTTATCTCTTTGTCATTTTCTCTGAAGTAATAGTCAAACCAAACTAAATTTGACCACATTTGTAAATCAATCCAATCTTGATTGTTGAAATATTTTATTTTTCTATATAACTCATCTAAAGAATTTATCTTTCCTCTTTTGTCAAATAATTCTTTATACCTTTGATAGGGCAGAATCATTGTATGATAATTACAGTTGAAAAAATTTCTCAACATATAAACTTTATCATCATCAGTTAAATCTTGAACTGGTTTTAAAGTTAAAAGAAGTTCTTTATCAAATGCATCCTTAGAATAATCTTCAAGTTGTATTAACAAAGAAGGAACTAGATTAAAATTGAGTTTTAAATTAACAAATTTTTCAACCCATATACACATATCGTAATAATCTTTTATAGCATGCAATCTAACCCAAGGAAGATGATACATACCTGTTAAAGGATCTTTGTAATATGGTTGATGATGGTGGTATAATATTGCAATATAAAGTTTTTTTTCCATACTAAAATCTTATAGCTGTTGATAAAGAAATCTTTGTTGCTGGCGTATTCTTTTCAAAATAAACATTTTTTGAAGGAATAAATATTGAATAATCAAAATTTATATCAATATAAGAATTAAATTTATAAGTGGCAAAAATTCCATATTCCAACCCAATAGCTTTCTTAGCTCCTAATGTCTTTTCAGTAGATGAAGGATCTGGTTTATCAGAAGGTGCTTCAGGAGAAGAATACAAATAATATTCTAAACCACTAAAAAATTTTTTAAATGGATTTAAAGTAACATTAAATCCTAAAATAAGCATACCTGAATAACCGTCAGGTAAATCAAAAAATATTGATTTCAAATTCCCCCTTGCAAAATTTCCCCATCCATATGGTTCTAAACCATTATATGTTTTACTAAATGTTGGATAAAACCTACTTTCATCTCCCCCACCAGAAGATAACAACCAAACTACCTCTGCTTTTGATGTACCTAAATATTTACTTTCTCCAAAAGCACCTGCTTTAAAAAACCATAAACTACCAGAGTAGTCTTTATTTTCTTTTTTTCCTTTTTGTATAGCATATTCAAATATATAATAATAATTCTCAAGTTGTCTTTTTAGGAAAAATTCATAAAAAATTTTTTTATCATTTAAAAATTTATTATTTTCTATTGTATTACAGACTCCAAAGTCAAATTCTTCAAAAAATTTAGAACCTAAAAGAAATGTGTTTAAAGAAAAATATTTATTGTCAAGGAAACTTGAAATAGATAAAATTTTAGAAAACATTGTTTCAAAATAAAAATATTTATCTACAAAAATCTCTAAAAATACTCCATCATATCCAACACCATTATCTCCAACAACTAAACCTTCAATAAAATTTTTTCTTTGTCTTCCTAAACTTGTATTAATATTAACCTCATTAAGTGAAGCATTAACTACAGGAATTTTAAAATTTTCTAACCTATATCTATACTTCGCATAAACTTCACTAACATAAGGTAGCATCTTTATGTTAGGATAAGGCAGTTCTTGTTCCCATTTAAATTTAGTAACAGTAGAGATTTTTACATAATAATTGCTTCTATCACATCCAACTTCACCAATAGAATTTAAAGTTAAATTAAATTCAAATTCATCTATTAAAGTTTTCAAATTTAAATTTAGATTTGAATAAATTTTTTCAAAATCATTATTTGATGTTTTACCAAAATCTATATTTGAATAGTTGTTGTAGGAAAGTTTATAATCAGTATTAATATAGAATTTTGTTAGAGAAAAGATTGAATTTTTTAAAATTAGAAGTGAGGAAAGAATTAATAAAATATATTTTCTCATCTTTAATTTTTGATGAACCTTAACACTAATCGCTGATAACTAACCACCTATCAACTATAAACTAACAACTATTGACTATGAATTATCCCGCAAATTGCGGGACAAGGATACTGCTCGAGGCAGTCCCTGCCCGCTGCAGGCGGGCACCTCTGGCGGAAATCCTTGCCCTACAAATACCTAACACCTTATCTACTTTCTACTATCTACTATTATTTTACGCAAGCTAAAGCTTGCGACTACCATTGCTCGTCGCTGGTAACTTGTTGCTGGTTGTTGGTAAAATTACCAGCTACAAGCCACAAGCTACGAGCTACAAGCTACAATCTTGCAAAAATTATGCACGGCTAAAGCCGTGCCCTACAAAATTAACTATCAACTATGAACTAATTTTTGCTGAGCAATAGATGCCCAATAAGTTCCTGGATATAAAATATTCATTCTCTCATAAATTTCTTTAGCCTTTTGCAAATCACCTTTTAACTCATAACAAAAACCCAAAGACTCGTATACTCTTGGAGTAAGATAGTGGTCTGGAAATTCTTTCACTATATCATTAAATACTTTTATTGCTTCATCAAAATTATTCAAATTTTGATAACATTGTGCTAAAATATACATTGTTGGCACTATTATATTCTTTGTTTTTTTAAATGATAAAATTTCCAAACATACCTTTTTTGCTTGCTCAAAATTTTTATGTTCATAAAGGAAATTTGCTTTTAGGTACATTGCATAACTAAAATATTTTGTATTTTTGTAAGTATTTATAACTTCATCTAACAACCTCATTCCATCATCAAATCTTCCAGTATAAAAATAACTCTCAGCAACAGCAATTTTTTCTTCAGCCCGAATCTTTGTCTGATGTAATTTCATCATCACTCCTATAACTAAAAATGAAATCAAAATTAAGCTAAAACCAACACTAATAATCCAATTTTTATATTTTTCATAAAAATCTTTTATTTTAGAATTTTTAATTAAATCTAAAAATGTTTCAAAGTCAAAATTATTTTCTTCTTTCATAAATATAAAAAAATAAAACCCACCTCTTTAAAAATTCAGACTAAACAGAAAAGTAAAATAAGAAAAGTAAAATAAGAAAGTTAAATCAATATTATTCTTCTAAACTCTCCACATCTAAAGTAATACAGCCTAATGAAGGAGACAAAAAATTATATAACCATACTACAATCAAAATTCCAACTGTCATTATTAAAGCGTATAAAATTATAAATATAATCCAAGCAAGTAATTTCGCACCAAATCCTAAACCTGCTGCAGCTGCTGTTGGAAACAAGAAAAATGTAAAAATACCAATTACAGCACCTGCTATGAGAAAAATCACTGATACTGTTGATAATATCCACTTTAAACCTATCTTTTTTATTTTTAGTTTATTCATCTTACCCTCCTCCTTTTTAAATGTAAATGAGTATATGAGTTAATGTGTTTATGAGTTAGTGAGTTATTGAGTGTAAAATCCAAAAACTCAACAAACTATATAATTTTTTATACAATTTAAAATTTCAAATGTCAATATTTTTTAAAAATTCTCTGTAAATATAAATAACTAATTGGTACAAAAAACAATGTTAAAAACAATGCAAAAGTAAGACCACCCAAAACACAAATTGCCATTGAAGAATTTACTGTCTTTTGTGGTATACCTATTGCCATGGGCAAAAGTCCTAAAATAGTTGTTAATGCTGTCATAAGAATTGGTCTTAATCTTTCAGAAGAGACTTCAACTACAACATCTTCTAAATTCTTTAAAGGAAATTTTTCTTTCATAAAGTTAAACTCTGAAACGAGTATTATACCATTATTTACAACTATTCCAATAAGCATAATAAATCCTAAAAGGGAGATTGAGTTTATTGAATTGAAAGTAAAAAATAAAGAATAAACCGCACCTATAAGTCCTAAAGGTATTGTTGTCATAACAATTATTGGTTGAGTTAGTGATTCAAACTGTGAAGCTAAAATCATATATATCACTACTATTGCTAAAATTAGTGCAAAAAGTGATGAAGAAAGAGATTCTTTTATTGCTAAAGTTTCTCCAGTAATATCAATTTTTATCTCTGGATTTTGTTTCATCAAAATTTTAACCTGTTTTTTTAAATCTCTTACTACTTTACTAAAACCTTTTTTTACATTTGCATAAACCAAATATGTCCTTTCGCCTCCGATTCTTCTTATCTCAGGTGGAGAATCAACTATTTTTAGTTCACTTATTTGGTCTATCCTTATATGTTTATCTAAAAATGGCGAATAAATTGTAAGACCACCTACTTCATCAATACTTACTCTATATTTCTCTTGAAATCTTACTCTTATATCAAATTCATCCTCTTGCAATCTAAACTTTGTTGGAACATAACCTTTTATTCCAGCTAAAACTGTTGCAGATATATCTTGAACCGTTATTCCATAAAGTGCAGCTTTATACCTTTGTATTTCAAATTTTAATTCTTTTGTTGGTTCACCTGGAATTACCTTTACACCATAAACATTCTTATTTTTATTTAAATACCTAACTAACTTCTCAGCTATACTTTTTAGATTTTCTATCTCTTTACCTTTTATTTCCAAAACTATATCACTCCCTGTACCAATTCCTGTACCAAAAAGCCCTTGTTGTGTTATAAACTCAGCTTCAATCTGCTGTGGTATTTCTTTTATCTTTTCTGCCACTAGTGATACAAACTTCTGTGTACTCATGCCTTTTTTTCTAAGATTAACAATTATCCTAGCCTGATTAGAAGATAATGTTTCTATTTGACTTACTTTCTCTTCGCCTGCTGAACCAACATTAACTACTATGTTTTTAACACTTTTTTGAGAAGATATAAATTTCTCAATCTCTGAAACAACAAAATTTGTATTCTCTAATGTAGATGTGGAAGGAAGTGTGATATTCAAAACAAATTTTCTTTCATCAATCTTAGGCATAAATTTTTTAGGTATAATAACAATAATAAGAAAACCAAAAAGAAAATACAATCCAACTAACCTATATGGAATAGATACAGGGAATTTTAAAACTTTCCTTAATAATTGAGGGTATATTGACAAAACTTCATTTAACTTGTCTTTCCTAAAACTTTGTGTGGAAATCATTTGTGCATATTTATCTAAGTTTAACCACAATGCTAAGCGTGGAACTAAAAATAAAGCAACAAGTATAGAAGAAATAAGTGAAAAACTTACTGTTAATGCCAATTCTTTAAACAACTTTCCTAAAACACCTCCTACAAAAACCAAAGGGATAAAGACAGCGACATTAGTCAATGTAGAAGAAATAATATCGCCAATAACATGTACTGTTGAGGAGTATATTATTTCTTTTTTATCAATTTTTGGATTTTTTAATTTTTCAGCAAAAATTTTTTCTAATACAACTATTGAGTTATCCACAAGCATACCAACACCTAATGCTAAACCTCCTAAGGACATTGTATTTAAAGAAATACCTGAAAAATACATAAAACTTAATGTTGCAAGTATTGCTAAAGGTATCGCTATACAAATTATAATTGATGCAACTATGTCTTTTAAAAATAAATATAGTATTAAGAAAGCTAACAAACCTCCTTGCCAGGCAGAACTATAAATATTGTTTAATGAACTTTTTATAAAATCTGCCTGGTCATAGACAATTTCTACTTCTACATCAGGAGGTAGTTTTGTAGCAATTATTTCTTTTAGTTTTTTTCTTATAGTTTTTGATAATTTAATTAAATTTGTTTTTGATTGTGGATATATTGCTGCTGAAATGTGGTCTTTTCTGTTAAACCTTGAATATCCTTTTATATCTTTTATTGACTCTTTTATCTCTGCTATATCAGAGAGATATACTACTTGTTTCTCAACTTCTTGTTTTCTCCTAACATACTTAGATTCTCTTTCATACTTTGGCATCTTTTCAACTGGTATCATCAAACCTCTAATATCTTCTATAGTTTGAAACTCACCTATAGTTTTTACTGTAAACTCTTGTTTTTCTTCTTTTATTGTCCCTGCAGGGTATGTTATATTTGTTTCCCTTAAAGCTTTTATAACATCTAATATTGAAAAATTGTTTGCAATCAATCTGTTTTTATCTATATCAACTAATATTTCTTTTTCAGTACCTCCGTATAACTCAACCTTTGCCACGCCTTCAAGCCGTTCAAGTTCATCTTTAATATTCTTTTTACACATCATCCTTAATTCCGCAAGTTTCAATGGATCTCTTTGGTATGTTTTATATCTGATTGATAAATTCATAGCTTCAATCTGAAATGGATTGTATTTTAGAACAATCGGCTCATAAGCATCCTTAGGTAACCGTTCTTTTATCAAATCCAATTTTTCTCTCACTTCAAGTGAAGCAAAGTTTATATCTGTTCCCCATTCAAACTCACATACTACAATTGATGTCCCTTCCTTAGATATAGACCATACACGACGGATATTCTTTACTGTTTTCACAGCTTCTTCAACAAGTTTTGAGATGAGTTTTTCTGCTTCTTCAGGACCGGCACCCTCATACTTTGTTATAACGGTAATTTGTGGGTATTCAAAAGATGGGAAGAGTTCTTGTGGAATCCTTAATACTGAGATTATACCAAAAAGTGCGACTGCTAAAAAAAACATAGTCACAGTAGTTGGTCTGTCTACAGGTAATCTAAACATTTTTTCTCTCCAAAATATAATATAATAATGGTGTTAAAAAACCAGATATTATAGTAGAAAACAACATACCACCAAACATTGTTAAGCCCAATGTTCTCCATAGAACTGCTGTTTCATCAAAATTTAAAATTAAAGGTAATATACCTAAAATTGTACTAATTGAAGTCATTAAAACTTCCATTAAGTATGTATTTGGAGATGCTAATACCACCCTTTTTAAATTTCCTCTACTTTTTCTTTTATAAATATTCATTTTCTCAACCATAACTATAACAGAATTAACAACTATTCCACACAACATCATAAGACCAATCCAAGTACCCAAACTTATTGGTTTTTTAAAAATGACAAGCAACAAAGAAACACCAACTAATCCAGTAGGTATTGAAAACATAATTATAAAAGGTTGTAAATAATTTTCAAATAGTGCTGCTAATGTTATATATACTAAAAAAACTGTAAGAATTAAAGCTAAGATAAATTGTCTCTTATTTTTTACCATATCTTCATATTCACCTGAAAATCTGTAAAAATAATCTTTGGTGAAATTTATTGTTTTTAGAACATTATTCATCATTTTTACTGCTGTTGAAAGACCTACTTTGTGTCTGTTTGCAGAAATTTGTATAAACCTTTTTTTATTTTTTCTCCAAATCTCTTGTTGTGTATCAACTTTTTTAATTTCAGAGACCTGATTAACTGCTAAAACATCTCTATATGGAGAAACAAATTTTAAAAAATTTAATTCTTCAACCTTTGATACACTACCTGGAATTAATCTACAAACTGTCTCTAATTCTTTACCACCTGTTCTATAATATGTTGCAACAAGCCCTCTTAGTTGTCCATGTAAAGTGTTTGCAAAATAAAAACTTAACATCTTTGCTAATGCAAGTTTGTTTCTATCTATGTAAACTATTGCTTCCGGTTCATCTTCTCTCATGCGAATTTTCACATCAGTAAGAACAGGTATCTGTGATAATCTTCCTGAAGCTAAAAATGCAAGTTGTTTAAGAATTCTGTAGTCATATCCATAAAAATCTACAAAAACTTCTTTTGAAGCAATTTCCTGTGAAGGTTGATAATATAAGAAAGCAGGCATAAATTTGTCAAACTTCTTTCTGAAATCGTTTTTAACAAACTCAACATCTTTCTTCACTTTAACTTCAATAAATGTATGAAGTTTTTCAACTCTTGAAGATACTCTTTCAACCTGTGGGTATTTAAGCAGCTCTTTTTCAATCTCTTTAATAATCTCATCTGACCTTTCCAACCTTTTTGCAGGAGGAAATTGAACTCCTATTCTAAAAGTGTTTATCTCTGTTGTTTCAATAAATTCAGATTCCCTTTTTGAAAGCAAATAAAAAGAAAGAACGAGTAAAATTATACAAGTTGGTAGCATAAATTTTGCATTTCTAAAAACGAACTTCAAACCATTCTTAAAATATGTAAGAATTTTTTCCTGCCATATTGGTTTTTCAACAAATGTTGTTTTAAATAAAAAAAATGAAACCCAAGGAACAAAAACAACACTTCCTAACCAAGACGCTATCAAAGAATAAGTAATTGCTAAACCAAAAGGGACATAAAGCCTTTTTACTTCTGGTTCTAAAAAAACAAGTGGTAAAAAAACAATTATAGTCGTCAGAGTTGAAGCAGCTATCGGCATAAACAACTCTCTTGTTGCCTCAACAATGATAGTTGCTTTACTTTTTTTACTATTTATAAAATGTTGAGAAATATTTTCTAATATTATAATACCATTATCCACAATCATCCCAACACCTAACCCTAATCCACTTAATGTCATAATATTAAATGTCAACTTACTTGTATACATTAAAATTATTGCTACTCCTAAGCTTATAGGTATTGTCAAAACAACTATAAAAACACTTGTTAAATTTCTTAAAAACAAAATTAAAACAACTGCAACTAAAATGGCTGAAAAAAATAAAGAAAACCAAAGAGAGTTTATTGATTTTCTTATATAATCAGCATCGTTTTTTACTATTGTAAAAACTATATCTTTATATATCTTCTGCAATTCTCTTATTTCTTTCTCAATATTTTTTGCAACTTGCAAAGTATTTGCACTTTTTTCTTTCTGGATATAAACAGATACAATTGGCGATAGATTAAGCCTTGCAAATGAAGACGGTTCATAATATGAGTCTTTAACCTCTGCTATATCACCTAAATACACAATAGAACCTGAAGGTGTAACAGCAACCGCTGTCTGCCTAATCTCATCCAAGGATTTATACTCACCTGTTGCACGAACTACAAATTTATTCCCTTTATGTTCAACTTCGCCTGCTGAAACAGATATATTTGTAAGATTTATTTTGTTTATTACTTCTAAAATTGGTAAATTATATGCAACAAGTTTTGAATTATCAAACTCTATCAAAATCTTTCTTTCTCTACCACCACCTATCTCTATATTAGCAACACCACTTATCCTCAACAACCTCTCTTTCAAAACATCTTCTACAAACTCTCTAAGTTGTTCTGGCGTATATTTCTGTGATGCTAAAGAAATAATCATTATTGGGGTATCATTTTGTTGAAACTTTGCTATTACAGGACGCTCCATTTCACGAGGAAGTCTATGCCTTATAGTAGCAAGTTTTTCTCTTATTTCAAGAATTGCAAAATCTAAATTTACACCCGGATAAAATCTTAAAGTAATTACAGATTCTGCTTCTCTTGATGCGGAAATCATTTCCTTTACACCATTTACTTCTGAAAATACATCCTCAATTGGCATTGTTACATATTTTTCAACCTCACTTGCAGGAACCCCTCCTCTTAGATGAGAAATTACACTTACCTCTCCATATTCATAGTTAGGATAAAGATCTATTGGAATTTTTGGAAGGATAAGAATGGAAAAAAATAAAATTGAAATGGCAAGCATTAAAGTTGTGATTGGTCTTTTTATTCCGATATCTATCATTGCATTGTTTCCAAATATTCAACGACGAGACCATCATAAAGTTCGCCAGATGTTTCAGTCACATAATACTCTCCTTCATACACACCATCTGTAACTATTACATATTTATCAACTTCTTCGCCAGTTGTTATCTGTCTTAATTCCACAACTCCCATATTTGGTTTATCAGGTAAAGGTTTAAGAATGGGTAAGAGTTTTGTTTGTCGTTCTCCTAAGGATATAACACTGTCTTTTAATACAGCAAAAGAATCTTTCATTTCTTTAAGTAAAATCTGTCCTTTAGCAAACATACCTGACCTTAAAAGTCCTTCATCATTGGGTATACGTATTCTTACTACAACTGTTCTTGTTTTTTCTCTTACAATAGGAGATATTTCTGTAACAGTACCTATAAATTTTTTACCTGGATAGGCATCACATTGAATCTCAGCCTGCATCCCTATGGATATAAAATTTATATCTTTTTCAGGAACTTCAACTTCAAATTTTACATCACCTAATGTAACATATTTTGCAATTATATCATGTGGTGTAACAAACTCTCCAGGATGAATGATTATCTCTGCTAAAACACCATCAGAGGGAGCAAGTAGTTCTGTCTTTTTATAATTTAATTCGGCTAGTTCCAACTCATTTGCTACAGAATTGACCCTTTGTTTTATAGATTCTACTTCATATTTTACTTCAGCTAACTTTGCCTCTGAGATCGCTTTTAAATTGTACAAATCTTCATAAACTTTAAGTCTTTGTAAAGCGCTTTGATAAGAAGCCTGTTCACTTTTATATTTATTTCTTACATATTCAAGTTTTGATAAAGCATCTTTCTTGTCAAGAGAAGCAATGGGCTCACCTTTTTTAATTTTATCTCCTTCTTTAAAATGATACTTTACTAAGACACCTTCTATTTCAAACCTCAAATCATTCTCAACAACTCCTTTGATTGTACCCATCACTGAATACTTTTGGGTATAATCTTTCTTTTTAATTTTTTCAACTTTTACCTTAACCTCTGATACTTCTTTCTTCTCAGTTTTTTTAGCTTTTATAGTTTTCAAGAAAATTAAAGAGACTACTATAAGAATTATTAATACTAATAATATGACTCCAGCTATAATGAAGTATCTCTTGTAGGTTTTTAAAAATTCTAAATACTTCTCTAATTTAATTTTGGCTTCCTCTATTATCATACTTTGAAATTTATAAATAATTTTGTTAAAAATCAATAGTAATTAAAAAGAAAAAAATTCTTTTTGTTTTTTAAAATCAACTATAGTGATATTTTTAGGTAGATTAATAATAGAATATTTTTTTTCAACTTCTTTATAAATTTCCCTAAGGATTGGCTCTAATAAAATTTTTGTCTTAGATGTTAAAATGCCATCTGTATATAACACAATCTCTTTGTCATTTATATTTTCAAATTCTAATGTTAAATTTGAAAGCAGTGCTGACAAAAATGGATTTGTCCTTATAAACATATTATATTGTGATGCTACAAGACGTCCAATAAATTCTTCCAATGTTATATCTTTATAAGTTGACTTACTATACGGCAACATCTCAAAGACAAACCTTTTTTCATAATCACTTCTTGAAATCCTCAAATACAAATAATCTTTTATATCTTGAAGCCTATGTATAGTCCTTATACAAAAATCTTGGTCTTTAACTTTAGAGATAGAAACAAGAAAATCTACCTTAGCATCTGTTGATAGAGCTAAACGAGTAATTATAATTGAACAAGCTGAAATCTTTTTTATTGCATTATTTAAAACTTTCCTTTCTTCAGTAATTATCTCTTCTTTTGGTATTTCTATCTCTAAATACATTGTTTTACCTATCAAATAAAGGCTGCCATCTATTTTTAGTTCTTTTTTAAGCAACTTTTTTGCATGCTCAGGAAGGTTTTGTTTTGGATAAGAAGGTTTATTGCAAGAAGAAAAGATAAAAGTAAATAAAAAGATAAAATTGCTAATAAAGAGAAGTTTCATCACTCTAAACTATTAACTATCAACTATCAACTATCAACTATTAACTATTAACTATTAACTATTATCTTCTAATTGCTAATATCTCCGGTGTTGGTTTTTCTCTGTTAAACTGTTTAAATATATTATCAATCTCGTCGTAATCCAACTCTTGTTTCTCAAGAAGTTTTTCCACAAAAGCTTCTGTTATATCCCAGTTAGCATCTAAAAACTCTTCTACCTTTTTCATACAATCATCTAAAATTTTTAATGTCTCATTATTTAATCTCTCTTTCAACGATTCTGATATCTCATTTTCAGATAAAACACTAAAATTGCCAACTATTGGTTCTTTATCATCCAAACTCATCCCTAAACGCCAAACCATATCTTGTGCAATCTTTGTAGCATTTTGTAGATCATTCTCAACACCTGTAGAAGTTGTTTTAAACTTTTTCTTTTCAGCTACATATCCTGCAAGAAAAACTTTTATATCAGCTAAAAGTTTTTCTTTACTCATAGTATATAATTCTTCTTTAGGCATATGAGATACCACACCTAAAGCACCACCACGAGAGACAATTGATGCTTTGAAAACATCATCTGTTGGGTGTAAATAATACAAAACAACAGTATGCCCAGCCTCATGATAAGCAACTTTTAATCTTTCTTCTTCTGTAAGTTGTAAATCATGTTTTAAACCAAGTTCAATCCTATCAATTGCTTCCATAATATCATGAATATCAACTACTTCTTTTTTATTCCTTAAAGAAATTAGTGCTGCTTCTTTTACTATATTTTCAATATCAGCTGGAGATTTATAAACAGTTTTTTTAGCAAGTTTGTCTATATCTATTGATGGATCATGTTTTACTTTTTTTAAATAATATTCAAAAAGCTGTTTTCTTTCGTTTAAATTTGGTCTACCAATATAAATTTTTCTATCAAACCTTCCGGGTCTTAAAAGAGCAGGATCTAATACTTCAATTGGAGAGTTTGTCGCACCTATAACTACAACATTCGCTTGAGAACTTTCTAAACCATCCATCTCAACTAAAAGTTGGTTCTGAGTAGAATTTGTCTCTTCACCTGCACCCATAAAAGAAAATACTCTTCCTCTACCTATTACATCTAACTCATCAATAAAAACTATACATGCGCCATAAGCATATGCATACTCACGCGCCTTTTTAAAAAGTTTTCTTATTCTTGATGCACCAACACCTACAAAAATTTCTACAAACTCAGAACCTGCTATATGCAAAAAAGGAATCCCTGCTTCAGTAGCAATAGCTTTTGCAAGAAGTGTCTTACCACAACCAGGCGGTCCTATAAGTAAGATACCTTTTATAACTTTGCCACCAATTTTTCTTACTTTAGCCCTATCTTTTAAAAGGTTTACAACCTCTATTGCTTCTTTTTTTGCTTGTTCTAACCCTATCACATCTTTAAATCTAACATTTATTTGCTCAGGTTCTATCTTTGACTTTTTCATTGATGCGAAACCGCCTCTAAAAACACTCATATAAAAATATACAAATATAAAAGCATTAAGTCCTGTAAGTAAAATCTGAAGAGGTATTGTTGAAAGAGTTAAATTTCTATAAAACGACTCTAAGGAAGAAAGACCTATAACAGCAAGGATAATAAGTATAATGACAGATAAAACAATAACAATTGTTAACCAATTTTTTTTAAAAAACATTTTAATCTTTCTCATAACTTTAATCTTTAGGAGAGAATTACCACCCCGCTTTTAATTTTTTGCTTACTTCTTTAATATTAGTTTTAATACATTTTTTAATTTATTAAAATCAATAGGTTTGACAAAAAAGCTTTCTGGATGGTAAGGTAAAACTTCTTTCTTTACTGTATCATCTGATGTGATAATAACTACTGGAAGTGATAAATTTTTCTGTTTTAACTTCTTCAAAATTGCTATCCCATCAATATCCGGCAAATGAATATCCAATGTAACACATTGAGGATTGACCTCCTCTATTTCCTTTATACCCTCATTACCTTTAAAAGCTACAAATGCATTATAACCTTCTTCTTTTAACCTATCTGCTAAAAGTTCAGCAAAATTTTTGTCATCTTCTATTATTAGTATTGTAGTCATAGCTTTCTGATAAAAATATAGATATAAAATTGTGAAAAAATTATATAAAAATTGTGAAAATTTTGTAAATTTTACACAGCGCCGAGGATTTGTTTTATATTTTCAATACTGAATATCTGTTTTATTTCTTCTTGTTTAATTGATGGTTTTTCTTCTTTATTTATCAGGTCAAATACATCAAGCATAGCAGCTACTGACCATGCCTGTGAAACACAACCTTGTCTTGTATTAGGTGGTTCTGCTTCAAAAATCTCAGGTATTGTATTGTTTTCTCTAACATAGTAAATTAAGTTGTTAATTTTTTCTTTTATCTCTTCAATAAACTCATTATATGGTTTATAAGAAATTAGTTTCAGTTTTGCAAAAACATACTCTCTAATAAGCCATGGCCATATTATTCCTTGATGATATGCTTTATCTTTTGTTTCAATTGGTGCAAATGTATCATATCTACCAATATAATTTTTATCTTTTGATGACAAAGTTTTTAATCCATATGGTGTTAGAAGTTCTTTTTCAACAACATCTGTTATTTTTTGTTTTTGTTGTTCATTTAATAAATCATCAACTTTACTTAAAGACAAAAGCAAAATAGCATTTGGTCTTATAGCAGATCTTTCTTCTTCATTACCATCTATAACATCATAAGGATAGTCTCTATTACCTTCAAAAAACTTTTCAATTATTGCTGATTTAACTTTATTTTTTAATTCATTGTATTCTTGTGCAACAATATAATTCTTTACTATTTCGCGATTAAGTTCACTTAGTATACTTAGCGCATTATAAAACAATGCTTGTATTTCAACAGGTTTGCCACTTCTTGGTGTATATTTTGTATCCATCCAAGTATGTTGTGGTGGAACTAATACAAGATTGTCACTATCTAAATAAATCTCACTTTGTGGTTTTCTGTAAAATTCTATTATCTTGTTAACAGAAGGCAAAACTTCCTTCACAAAATCAACATCTTTTGTCATTTTATAATATCTGTATAATGCCTCAATAAACCACAAAGGCGCATCCGCTGTATTATAAGATGCTCTTCCATCAGGATAAATAATATTTGGTATTGTACCATCATCTCTTTGATATTTTAAATAATATCTAAATACCTCTTTTGCTTCATCAAACCTCTTTGTGGTTAACAAAATACCTGTCAAACTTATAAATGTATCCCTACCCCAACTTTGACTAAACCAAGGATAGCCTGCCAAGATTTGTGTATTACCTTTTTCATCTTTTGCTACAAACGAATCTGCTGCTACAAGAAGTTTACTAAATACATCTCTGTTTTCTTTTATCTCTTTATTTGCATTTTTAACATATTCATTGAGCAATGTATTTTCTAAAAGCCCCTGAATAAATCCAAAAAGTTGAATATTTATGTTTGCTTTTTGCTCAACATCAGTTGTTGCTGATGCTTGTCTGTTCAAGTATTTAATATAACTGTATACTTCAGGTATCTTATCTTCAGTTAAACCTGCCTCTTCTAAAATTGTATAAACTTTTTTGAAAAAGTCATTATAATAACTATTATGATAAAGTGAAAACTTACCTTTTTCACCAACAAACTTTATCCATTGATAACAAACAAGTATACAATGAAGACCAGGGGCAACTATATCTCCAAAAGGAAGTTCTGTTTTACCTTCATTATACAAAAGTTTGAAATGCTGTAATTTTTTAAGTTTACCTTTAATCTCTTCTGTAATTGGTAAGGATAAATTTTTACCTACAAAATATCCTGAGTTAAAATATCCTTGTTCTGTTTTCATATTTGAAGAAAACACTATATTTTTTAGTGCTTCTTTAATATCAAACTTTCTGTTTGAAGGAAACGGAATTCTATATCTTCAGAAACTTCTTCCATCTTTATACTCTTTCTCTTCCCTTTCATCACCCCATTGGTCACCTATAGCAATTGCTACAAATTCAACACCTGAAGATAAAACTTTTTCAAAGAATTTTACAAAAGATTCCTCATTATATTCAATATTATACTTTTCTTTTAGTGCAACATTATTTTGTATCCTTGGAGCATCATGGGATGTTATCTGCAACCATATTTTTGGTTTTGTTGAAATTTTACTTAGCTGTTGTGGGTCAAACCAGTCAACATTTGCAATTGTATAAATACCATAATTACTTCTAATATGCTCATCTGTTCCTTCAAATGCCTCTGCGAGTATTAATGAATCTGGTTTTGTTTTTCTTATCTCAGTTATCAACTTTGATACAAAATCATTTCCTTTCTCATTACCTGACTGAACAACATTTTCTTTTAAATAACTAAGATTATAAGCAAAATGTAAAGCATCAAGGCGAACACCATCAAAACTAAACTTTAACCAATGTTTTATAGGAGCGATTAACAAATCATAGTTATCTCTTTGTAAAGAATCCCAGTTGAACAAAACTAAATCTTCCCAATGTTGACCCCAGATATAAGGCGACTTTTTCTCAGAATGGAAATATTCAGAATGAAATGTTATATCAACTGAATCCTTTGCTCTAAAGAATGGTATATCAAACATTATCTTACAACCTTCTTTGTGTAAAACATCTACAGTTTCTTTAAGTTGTTTATAACCAACATATTGAATAAATTCATATAAAGATTTGTATGTTTCAAAAACTCCAGGATTTTGTTTAGCAACCTCTTCTATCTCTTCTTTGTTGTTTGGAACCCTTGCTAAAATTCTTTTTGCTGAGGCATAACTTGAGTAATTGTCAAGCCAAAAACTATTTCTTCTTCTGAACAATTCAAATTCTTTTTTATCTTTGAATCCAACAAAAACTGTCTTTGATGCTTCAAACTCAATTTCTTTAATAACATCATAATACACATAATCTTGAGGAATACTTTCAAGCTTTTCTTTCATTGCTTCAATTTTTTTTCTATCTAAACCAAGTTCTTCTGCTTCTTTTATCCAGTCAATATAAAGTTCATTTATAGCATATATAGATATAGGCGCATAAGGTGATTCATAAGAAACAGCAAAATGAGGTAAAATTTGAATTGTTGATACACCTGATGGTTTTAAAACCTCCTCATAAGTATTTATTAAATCTGTAAATTTACCTATACCATATTTTACTTTTTCATTCCTTAAAGAATAAATTGGTATTTGACAAGCGAGTTTTGTTTTTGTTAATGAAATCGCTTCTTCCTTCTGTTGTTTTGTTTTTTCAATATATAAACCAAACTTTGCTCTATATGCAGGCAACCACAACTCTTTTATATATCTTTTCACTACAAAATCTATATCAACCTTAGGAGTCGTCTGCAATGCATTCCACATCATTCTGAAATAATCTATATCCCAACTTTGTGGATATTGGTTTATGCTTGGATAAACATTGGAAGCTTTAGCCAAAGCTTCTATTAAACCCTCAGGAGATGGCCTATTGTTAGGAAGATATTTCTCAATAAATATTCCATTATATTCATCTACTATATGTTCTGAAGGACCACCAGTCTTTGTTGCTATAGTAGGTATTGCATTTGATAGCCCTTTCATATAACCTGTATCAGATGCTTCTGTTTTTAATTCTGACCACATACATAAAAAGTAAGCACCTTAGAATATTATTGGTGCCTCTACTGAGTTGAAGTTTGGAATAAATATAATTCTTCCTTTTAACCTTTCATCAATTTCTATAACTTTTTCTTCTAATGTAGATTCGTCTAATTCAACTATTCTTCCTTCCATCAAAGCCATTATTTCTTTTACTCTTGCATAACCCCATCTGTCAGTATAGTGTTGTTTACCTAAAAATATCTGAATTACATCTGTTTTTAAAAACTTTTCTCTTAACTCTTTATTCTTCATCGCTTGAATAAATGTATCAACTGACTTAAAGTTTGTCTTTCTTCTTGCTTCAACGACAAACACTTTATTTAAATCTAAATCTATTCCATTAGTCTCTTTAATAAATCTTGCAAACCTTTCTTTTGCTTTTCTATGCATCTCAAAAATCCTTACAACATTATCTTTATTATACTCTTTGCCAACAAGTTCTCTAAATTCTTTTAATTGCCAGTGGTCAAGATTTATTCCGTTTACAATACCATAAAGCAAACCTTTAAATTCAGGATACAACATATTCTCTGTTACTTCTTTATGTTCTTTTGAAACACCATTTACTACCTCACACATAATGATAAACAAATTTTTGTAAGGTCAATCTGTCCTCCTTTTATTATTCCATACTCCCAAAGTTCTGAATTCAAACCAATTTTTTGAGCATTTTGTATAGGAATTTTTTGCAGGTCTGCTTCAACAGGTGTATGAGTTGTAAAGCCATAGATTAAAGAGTTTAAATAAGAATCGTTTGTAAACTTATCAGTTGCAACCTTAGGATGAGCAAAAGATGTCAATGCCTCATTAAGCTGAATAACCATTGGCTCTATTTCATCAAAATGAAACCCTAATGATAAAACTGCTTTTTTAAACTCAGGATTTTCTTTTATCTCTTTCAATATCGCAAGTGTTCCCCTACCTAATAAAATCATCTGTTTTTCTCTTATCTCATAATTTCCAGGATAAATCTCAGTAGTTATTTCAGGATGTGATAGATACAATACACAAGCATTCTTTCCTGTCTTTGTTTCAAACTTTGCTGCATAAACTTTCACGACCTCTTCTTTACCATAAATAGGCACAAGTATTTTGCCAACATATACAAGTTTACCTTTATCAATTGCATCTTGATAATTTAGTTTTTCTAATACTATACTTCCATCCTTTGTTTGGACAGGTGCATATTCATACAATAAACTTACTCCTAATGCATTTATTCCTAATTCTGTAAGTTTTTTTATTTCTTCAGTAACTAATGGTTCTAACCCGCCTGTCTGATGTGCATTAGCAATCTTTACTTTCATATTTTTATCTTCAATTGCTGATAAGAAATCTTCTGTCAATTTGAATCCAGGTGAAACAAAAACAATCGTCTTACCGAAAAATTCTTTTGCATTTTCTTTTATCCAATCATAATCTGGCAATATTTTTTGTGCATTTATATTTGCTGTAGATACTGGATTTGTATTTGACAAATTTTTTGTAGCTAATTTTAGAGTTTTTTTCTTCTAAGGATTCAGAAATTTTCTTAACAATTTCATTTAATAATTCTTGAGTACAACTAGAAAGAATGTCAGCAAAGAGATCTTCTCCAGTTCTTACTTTCTCTGCTTTTTGGGCCCAATAACCTTCAATATTATTCATAAAATTATACAATTCAATCTTTCTTCTATATCTTTCTTCAGGAGTGTTCTCAATCATTTCCATTATTATCTGTTCTACATTATTTATCTTTTTTCCATCAGATGTTTCTTCATACCATTCTACATAACCAAATTTATCTTTATCTTTATAGTTGATAATTATAAATCTATCTATGAATTTAGGATTAAACTGTCCATAAGTTGGGTCTATTATAAATGTTTTTTTACAATTAATATACAATGTTATCCAACGATGAAATTCTCTAATTTCCATCTTTTCTTTATCTATAACAACTCCTGAAGTAAGTTCTATCTTTGTTGGAGCTTCTCCTCCGATTGGTATATTTAAATGCTTGCTTAATAATTTTGCTAACACATAACAAGCATATCTGCATACAAAAGGATAATCTTTCTTAAAGTTTTCTTTTAACAAGTCAAAATAATCTTGTTTTATTATTCTTAAAAATTCAACAATTTTATTTTTAAACCTTAACTCTTTTTGTTTTTCTCCCCTGCCAAAAAATCCATTTTAAAGTATTTCTTCTCTTTCATTAAATATTTCAGCTAAGTATTTTTTACCTTTATGTGTAAGAACAAATTTTCCTTCATTAGTTTTTTCTATCAATTTATTTTTTATACCGTAGCGCAAAATAAATCTAAATTTATCTTCTATGTTCTTCTTAACAATATCCCAAAGTTCTATCAAATCTTTATATGGATTTCTATCAATTATCTCTTTATGTAATTCCTCAATATTTAATTTTTGTTTTTCATCAAGAATATTAAGCAGGTAATTTAGAAGAAACTTTGTTGGGATATCTTCTGAGTTTTTAGGATTTGGCTTTATAGTAAACAAGATATCTCGTATAAACTTAAAATATTCAACATCTTCTTTTTTCACAAAATAAACAATCTCTTTCCAAATATGAGCAGGAACAAACAAAATATCTAACATACATTTGTTCTCATTAAAGAATACCTCTACTGCCTTATTTCTATCTTCAAATAAGTCAGCCAAACCAACATCTTGAAGTTCTTTATTTATTTCGTCCCAGTTTCTATAAGCAGAATAAACATATTTAACCAATATCTCTCTTAATCTACTATCTGTATTAACATCAACACTCCAAGGTCCTTCAACATCCCAATCTACAACCATAAGGACATCAAAATCTGGTATCATTCTTCTAAAAAACTCTTCTTTAGAAATCTCACCTTTTTCTAATTTTTCTAATGTGTTTAATATTCTTTTCTTAATATCAACATCGCCATAGAATGGATAACCTATACCATAAACCTCAACTACATTTGGCGCTTTTCTTATAACATCAACAATTTTATCTCCGATTTGTTTAATCTTGTGATAATCTTGGCTGAAATATTGAAGCACTTTATTAAGTTTCTCAACTTCTTCACCTGAAAGTATTTTTGATGCCTTATCTATTATTAATTTTTCAGAACAAATAGTTATTATATAGGAAACATATTTTGAACTATATGGTGGAAAAGGAAGAAAGCCTCTACCAACTTCCGTCACTTTTTCAAAATCACCTATTAGTTCTTCAATTTTTTCTTCTGTCCATTCTTGTGGTGTCTTTTTTCCTCTCCATTCTTCTGGTAAATCATTTATTGAATCATAATTGCCAGGGGTTAAGATAATATATTTTACAGAAGGAAGATTTTCTTTAACAAACTGCAAAATTTCTACTGCTTTTGATGATGGTCCCAAAGTCATTATAACAACCTTAGGAGAAAATTCTTTTATTTTTTCAATTTTTTCTTTGTCTAATATATCCTGTTGGAGTAAAGTTATACTCCCTTCAAACTTATTTTTAGGTATAACTTCTAATCTAAAGAATTTAAGTATATCAAAATCTATATCAACCGCTAAAACATCTGCACCTAATTTTGCTGCTAATATTGAGAGGTCTCCCCTTCCACAACCGATTTCTAAAACTTTTTTTCCTTTCAAAGGTATTCTTTTGTTAAACTCTAATATTGCATAGATTGTTGCCTGAGTGTATTCAGGTATAAAAATATCATCTTGTTGAACACCTAACCTTGCTAAATTACCATATTGAGCACGATAGTGTGCACCTGGAACGAGATAATTTTTTGGAAGTGGTAAGACAATGTAGTTGTCTAAAAGGTTCTCTCTTTTACCATCAAAAAATTTTTTAAATATTCCAGGAGAGATAAAATAAAAATCACCAATTTTTGTTATTTTGTATCTGTATTTATAATGTATCTTTTCTGCAAAATCAAATAGAATTTTCTGTTTTTCATATTTTTCTTTTAAAAACTCATGGAAAGAATCTAAATTCTTTCTTTTGTTATTTTTTTAAGCCATTCTTCAAACTCTTTGTATATTTCACTGTCTTCTTTATTAAAGGCAAGATATTCTAAAATCTCATGTTGGACAAGAAGGAATAATAATTCTTTCTGTTCTGGAGGAGATTTATTTTTTAACTCATCAAGGAATACTTGATGGACATAAAGTTTTACCTCATTTTAGACTTCATAAACTTTAATTGTTGCAAACGAATACGCATCCTCTTGAATTACAGCAGGATTTTTTGTTATTTCTATGTCAGCAAACTTAAATACCGCAAATTGCGGGATCCGTCCAAAAAGTTGCGGAATCAAATCTAACAAATTTTTATACTTCTGTTTCTCTTCTTCACTTAACAGCCACTCATTCTTTTCACCCTGATGCCCATATTTTATGAGTGCTTGTTGTAAAGTAATAGATAACTCTTGAAGTTTTTCAATTAATGGTAATCCAATTGTTACTCCTAGTATTTTTGCAACTAAATTTTCTAAATTTTCACCTAAAGAAATACTAAAATATCCAAGAATCCTGTTTCCTAAAATATTTCTAAATTCTTTAACAACATCTTCTGCTAATATTCTTTCTTTAATTTCTTTAAATTCTTTTATGTTGCTGAGTTTATTATCTATATCTTTCTCGTTTTCTAAATAAAAATTCTTTGTCTGTTTTGATTGTTCCTCAAATCCTCTTATAAATTCTTCTATAATCTCTTTTATTTCTTCGTTCCTCAAACCAAAAATTCTTGCTAGTCTCATTAACTGGGATAAAATTATTAATTCTTCAGAAAAATCTCTTTCATAAAGTTTAAAGAATGCTGTTGTTAACTCTACATTTATTAGATAATTTGGCAACCCTCTTTCATCAAATTTTACTCTTATATTCTCTAAACTTCTATCAGCTAAACCTAAAATATAAATTACATACGCAGTTTTACCTAACTCATTAGCTAATCTCTTTCTAAATTCTGCATTTAAAAGTTGCTCTTTTTTAATCTCAGATGCATCTATATCACCAATAAATTTAGAAACAAAATAATCGCCATAGACTTTTGTCTCTGGACTTGGCAAATTTAAAGCATAAAGCACCTCAGATGCTAAATCTTCATTCTCTTTAGCAAATACCCTTCTTGTTTTTACAAAGTATAAATTGCTTTCAGAACCAAAATCTGCTTTAATAACAAAAGTTATCTTGTAGTCTGTAGTTTCGTATAAATATCTCTCTCTTTTTTCTAAAACTTTAATATTTCTAAAACCATTTTTCTCAAGTTGAGATTTTAATAAATAAATATCTTTATCACTTTCCTTATCAGTACTCTTTTTTTGAAGTAAAAGTACTTCTTTATAACCAAAATTTATCTTATTTTTTTCTTCAAAGTTAATAATTTCTGTAGTCTTTATATTCCTTACTTCGTCTTTAAACAATCTTAACCAATTTTCATCAAAGTCAGATATTATTACTCCACCTTCAAATAATGAGTTAAATATAAGTTTATACAATCTTGGTGAGAGAGAACGAAGTGCTTGCGGTTGAAACGCCTTTATTATACAAAAGTCAATACCATTGCTAATTGCTTTTTTATTATCTCATAGCTTTTGCTATCTTCAATATTTCCTATCTGATAATATAAGATCTCCTTCTTTTTGCCATCTTTCGTCAAAAATACTATCCTATGTTCATTTTCGTTAACCTTTTGTATACTTTCAATTTCACAACCTAATATTTTCAATTCATACAGTATTGCTGGTTTTGCACCTTTTGTAACAAATAAAAGCACTAGTTCGAAAGAAAAACCTCTTATATATTTTTCTATTATATAATCCTTCAATTCATAACTTTTTGGTTCTTCTATATTTTCAAAATTCAAAGCATCAACAAAAATAAATTTCTCAGCATCTGTGGAAAGTAAAGCTGTTGAAATATCTCCACCACCGCCAATATATAAAGCAGTTTTTTTATCACCTTTTGGATTAACAGTTTTTCTTATCAAATTCAAATATTCAATTCTTTTATCTGAATATATCCTTTTTTCTCTTATAATATCCCAAAATTCTTTTACTTTTTCCCATTTCTCCTTAGGTATATCATCTTTGTGATATCCTCTTTGTAGGTCTCTGTCCTCATGTTCAAAAATAGAAAGTAAAATCTCTTCAGCTAAATCTTTATTATAAACTGCTAATTGAGAAAGGGCGATTATTGTGTTTATATGTACATATATAGAGTTGTTTCCACTATGTGCTAAAATATCACCATTTGAAAATTCATCATCTTCTGTTGTTAAAATTACTATTCTTCTTGATTTCAGTGTTTCTTGTGAAATTTTTTTAAGTGATTCTATTAAGAACTTTATTGAATATTTTACAATTGAATCTGAACGAGCAAAATAATTTTTTAGATTTTCTATTGCATAGGATTTTTGATGCTCATCACTGAACTGTAACTCTGAAGAAAAAACAGAAGCAAGTTCTTTCGGTCCTTTATACACAACTTCCGGTACAACATCATTTAATACAAACCCAAATGCTTTGCCATTTTCAATAGCATTTTTTACTATGATATCAACCTTTTGCTGTTCAACAAATCTCTTCTTTATATTTTTTTCTTCATACTTTGTTAAATCTAATACAAAATCATCAATATCTTTTTTTTATCTATAACTTTTGTTAAGTAAATATCTTTTTCTGAAATAAAACCATAAGATAGAAGTTTAGTATCAATTTTTTCTTTTATTGGCTGCCAAAAATCTTTACCATATAGAATTATTGGTCTTTTATAAACCTTTCCTGTTTGACAGACACAAATCACATCAAAAAGTTTTTTAAATATTCCAACACCGCCTACAAAAAATACATTCGCTAAAGAATTTTCTGTCAACAAAACTTGTTGAACAGAAACATGAGATGTAACTATTCTATTTTTTATCTCTTCTTCTAAAGGTGTAAGTTTCTCTGTCGTTACATTAAATATAGCTTGAACTAAATACTCTTTATTTAGTTTTTTAGCAATTTTTATAACACTCTATGACAAAAGTGTTCTTGAAGCAACCCTTATTGGTATGTTGTTAGTTAACAATTTTTCTATAAATTCTTCTGCTTTTTTTTAGTTCTTTACTACCTTCCTTAGGTGAGCCAACAATGACCACTGCTGGTGGTAGTTTCTCAAGTTTTTTTAACCCTTCTTCTAATTCTTCATTTGCTCTTTTAACCTCTTCTTCAGTATTTTTATATACTTTAACTTTATCTTTCGCAGAGTTTATATAATCTATTATTTCTTCAACATTATCAAAAATTTTTAGCTTTTCTTTTTCTTCTATTCCTACTTTTTTCCAACCATTAAATATCTCATCAATAATATCTTTATAAAACTCAGTATTATATAAAACAAGATTTTTATCTCTATGCCAAACTTCAAATATTTCATCCAATGTTCCATATCCACCAGGGAAAGATATCACAAACAATGCATTCTGATGAAGTCCTAACTTTCTTGTAACAAAATGCTCACAATAAAACATATCTTCAATATACTTTGAAGTCTCCTGTTCAAAGGGTAAAACAATTCTTACTCCTTGTGTGGGTCTAAGACCCTTTTCTTTCTTCTATAAATCCTTTTGCTGTTGCTTCCATTATTCCAGGACCAGCACCTGTTCTTACACAATATCCATTTTTGAACAACAACTTTCCTAATTTATAAGCATCCTTAGAAAATCTATTATCTTCTTTTACCCTTGCTGAACCAAACACTACAACTGCAGGTTCCCATACATTGTGTATTTAATAAACTCTTTTTCTTTCTTCTTTTATTTCTTTAATAATTTTTTCAACATCATCTGAGAAATAACTTTTTGTTTTTAGCTGATTTATAAATTTCAAGTAAGAAAAATAATCTATTATCTCAGGCCATATTGAAATAATTGTTTCTAATTCCTCTTTTACCTCTTGATAAGATTTTCTTCTTAGTATCCTTATTAAATGTAACAAATAATCCGCATCTATATAACCTCTTCTTTTGCCACCAAATTCATAACTTGCATCAGTAAATACTTTTATTACATCTACTAAAGGTAAACCAGAAATCTCACTCAAAACAAAAAGTGCATAACCAAACTTTGTAAATATTAAAGCAACACCTTCAGCAAAATTTAGTAGTTTTATTTGCGGTGAGTTTATTGATTGAAGATATTTATGGAAGTTGTCTGAAGTCCTATCTTTTTCGGGGTCAATCCCATTTTTGATAAGATAGTTTGTAAAATTTTCATATATTTTACTACCTTTTACATTTGACACTAAATATTCATCTATCTCATGTTCAACAAGCAACCCTAACAACTCTTCTTGTTCTGGTGGCGATTTGTTATTTAATGCCTCTAAAAATGCTTCATGAATGTATAATGTAACCTCTTTAGTTTCTCTGTTAACTTCTATTGTTGCTAACGACCACGCATCTTTCTGTATCAAGGCAGGATTACGGCTCACTTTCACATCAGAAATTTTATAACCTTCTATTTCAACTCCTTTTATTATATCAATAAATTTTTTATAACCTTTTTCTTCCAACTCTTTCTCTGACAAAAGCATATTTTGGTTTAACCCCTTAAACAAACTAACCAACATAATAGACCTGTCTTCTAATAATTTATACAACTTATATTGAGGTAGATTTGAAAATGCTAATTTTATTATTTTCTCAACATTCTTTCCAAGAGCTTGATAATCTAATCTCACCTCTTGGTTTACAAATTTATATAATTTATCCAAATTATCAATCTTATCCCAGGAAATGTTTTTAACAATTTGAACAAATTTTTTAGATATTCTTTTTTGTCTTTCTTGTTCTCTTTTAATTGAGTCAAGAAAAATACGTTTAATATCTTCATTTTCAATTCTTAATGCTAAGCTGTTAATTTTTTCGCTTCTTTTTTCTAAAAAAGAATATCTCCTTGCTATCAAATATAGACCTAATCTAACTTTTTCAAATTCGGTCAACTGTTCTATTATTCTATTAAACTCTTCAATTGGAAGTTCAAACAATACCTCTATAAACTTTGTAGTAAATATCTTACACTTTGCTATAGAAACTAATAGTTTACTATCTTCTTTTATTGCAAATTTATTTATTTCTTGCTCTAACTCAGGATTTTTTAAATATGCAAAAAAGAAAGGTAAAACCTTATGCTTTTTTGTCATACAGATATGAATTAACCTCTTCCACAAATGTTCCAGTAACTAAAATGTCATCTAAAAATATAACATTTTTGCCAGTTATATCTTCTTTTATTTCTATACTATCTTTTACCCGTTCAATCCTTTCCTCTTCAGAAAGTTCTGCATATGGTTTTAAAATTAATTTCTCTTTTCTTTTTAATACAACAAACCTTACACCTAAATTTTCTGCTATCCTTTTGGCTACTGTACAAATTGCTCTATTAACCTCTCTTAATTAATGCGCAACAATCACAATATCCTCAACTGGGATACCTTTTATTTCTTCTTTAATCTTTTTTGTTAATAAATCTACAACTTTATTTATAGTACTTTCTTCACGTAACTTAAACTTAGAATAAAACTCTATTATACTTTCATTTCCTTCTATTTTATCAAATCTAAACAAAGTATTTTTGGATAAAATTTTTGTAGCAAAAAATTTAAATATCTTATATACATTTTGTTGAGAATCGCTAACATCTACACATCTCACAGCACTGTCTAATACAAAATAGTCTGCTTGTCCTTCCTTAAAACTATTACCCAAATATAAAAATTCTGATGGTTGCAATTCAAAATATTTAATAATCTTTCTTATACCTTCTCTTTTTGATACTTTTGCTATTGTAACTTTTTTTTCTGAATAGTACACAGCATAGTTTAAATTATTTTTTTCAACCTCTTCTTTTACTTTATTGTAAATTTCTAATGTTTTACTTGGATCTTTGATTTCTAAAACCATCTTTGCTTTATCTTCTACTAAATCCTTTTTCCTTACATAAGCCAAACCTTCAATTTTTAGCTGTTTTATAACCAATTCAAAAATATCTTTTATTTTTTCTCTTTCTTCATTAGTAAAGTAGTTTTCTTCAATAACCTGACCATCTACATAAACATAAGCACCATTTTCAGCAAACACTACTATTTTATTTCTTAATTCTTGCGGAATAAAATTTAAAACATCTTTCTTAGCACGTTCTAAAGAACCAGAAGTTAACAAAATCAAAATACTACCCATTCTTAACCAAAATAACAAAGATTGCAACAGATTAGGAGAATCCTTAATAGTTTTCTCTTCAGCAGGCGCTAATGCTCCTCCTATATCTGCAACTACAACCTTAGGTGGAACTTGTTCTTCTTTTATTACAGTATCAATGCTTAGTGGTTTATTAACATAAGTACTAACTTTATCTTTACCAGTTTTTTTAGAAACATATAAAGCCTCATCAGCAGCTTTTACTAAATCTTCTTTATTTAAAATTCCATCTCTTTTATACTCAGCAACTCCTAAACTTATTGTGACCGGTTTACCTTCAACTTCAATAGTATTTTTTACAACCTCTCTAATTCTTTTAGCTAATTCTTGTGCTTTTTCTTTAGAAGTATTAGGACAAATTACAGCAAACTCTTCACCACCATATCTTGCAAAAATATCTGCCTTTCTAACTTCTCTCTCTACAACCTTAGCAACTTGCTTCAGAACTTCATCACCTACTTGATGTCCATAAGTGTCATTAATTTTCTTAAAATTATCAATATCAAACATAATTAAAGATAATCTTCCACCATAACGATCTGCATCACTAACTTTTATATCAAGAAGTTGATCAAACATTCTGCGGTTTAAAATACCGGTAAGTTGATCTATATAAGTTAATTTTTCAAGTTCTTTTTTTTTCTTCTTTCAATCTATATATCTCTGCTTTAAGAAAAGCTATAGTATGCTGGCGAGTTAATAAATAGATAGGGATTAAAAGATAAGAAATAAATCTGTCACCTCTTTCTAAAAACAAAGATTCTCTAGCAATAACTATTGGCAATAAAATTTTTCTTAAAAAGTTAACCAATATAAATTTTGATTCTGTAACAAGCCATGGGGCAATTTTTACTTCTTTCGTATCAATGTTTGTTTCGGCAAATTTCCAGAATGGTAGTTCAACAAATTCAACTTTTACACCATAAAATCTAAAAAGTGCTTCTATCTTATCTTTTTCAATTTTTTCTAATAAATCTGCCCAGTTTTTTGAAGAAGCAGAAGTAATAGATAATCTTTGCTTAAAGATTTTTTTAAATCTATCAAATTCATTTAGTTCTCTTACAACAACATCAGGTTTCAACTTCAACAATTCTTTTTCATATTTTCTATTTACATAAATACAACCCATACCTGCAGATTTAGCTGCTTCTATACTTGGAATATCTGCTCCAACAACAATAGCATTTTTAGGATTTACATCTAAATTTTCTGCAGCAAGAAGAAAAACATCGGGATTAGGTTTTCCTGTTTTACCTTCATAATCTTGTGGTGAAATTATAATATCAAAAAGTTCTTTAATTTTTAGTTCTTCTAATATAAATGGAGCATTTTTACTTGAAGAAACTGCTGCTACTTTAACTCCTTCTTGCTTCAGCAAATTTATAAATTCAAGTGTATCTTTGAAAATATCTACACTAAATTCTTCAACATATTGCAAATAATATTTATTTTTCAAGTTTGAATAAGTTTCTATCTCTTCTTTAGTTAACACACGTCCACATGCTTCTGCAAAATTTTTAAGTCCTTCTTCACGAGGAACTCCATCTAAATACCTCTTATAATCATCCCAACTAAATTCATCAGTTATATATTCTTCAAATAATTTCTTCCAAGCAAGAAAATGAATTTCTGTTGTTGAAGAAACTACACCATCAACATCTAAAATAACTGCTTTATTTTTTGGCAAATTTTTGTCTCTTAATATTTTTATAATATATAATATCTCATAAAAACTCACGACAAATTCTCTAAATATAGGATTCCTAAATTTTTGGGCGAGATTTATATGGTCTACTTAATGTTTATAAATTATCCTTTGCAACCAGGGAGGTAGCAATGTTAAAACTGCAGTGTTTATATACATCTTTTTACCATCAGTGTAGGCAGGAGTGTGCCATTTTGGTTGTTTTGTTTCTTCTACTAATTCATTGTTTTTAAACTCGTCAATAAGTTCATATCTTCTTCCACCAAAAATTTTTACTTTGATTAAATAAAATATTTCAAAAATATATAATGATGAGAAAATGCTTGCTATCAAGAAAAATGCTGGGTTGAAAATACTACCAGTGATTATAAATGAAGAAAGCAAAGATAAGACCGATATATTTAAAATAACTCCTATTCTGTTTATTAAAGAAAACTTTTCAACTTTTGGTTTTTCTTTCAGCTCTTCTATACTTTGTAGTGCTTTTGCCTTTTTTGAAATATTTATTTTATATACTTTGCCATTTATTGAAACTACATTTTCATTTATAAAATCTATATTTGAACTTAATATTTTATCAATAACTTCTTAAGATTCTGGATTGTTAATTTTTGACTTTCCAAGGTTTTCTTTCCATCTTTCTAAGGTTTCTTTTATTCTGTATGGAGATTTCCCTTTTATCATCTCGCTAATAACAAAACTTAACACAATACCTTCAGCAGTCTGCGGATCAACACCAACATTTAACAACTTTGCTGCAAAAGCATTTTTTATAAAATCAACAACACTTAATTTTTCTAAAATCACCTTTTCATATGTTTCATCATTGTAGTTTCTTGTAACATTTGGTGATATTACTATATAAGAAATATTTTTCTCTTTTAAAAATTTTACAACATCGGTATGAAATCCACCAACTATCACAATATATAAACCAGATTGATTAGATAATAGTTCTGATAAGTTTTTGAACAATATATCATTTCTTTTTACATTTACTTCATAAAAATCCTCTAAATCTTTACTATCAACTATATCTAACACATTTTTTATTTCTGTCTCTTCAAAATACTTCTTAAGTAGAAGTTTAAACTTTTCTTTATTTCTTTTATAAACTTCATATTCCTTAGGAGTAATCTTTAGTTCAACAACATTTTTTAGATATTCTGAAATTGAACTCAATAGCAAAACTTCTCTATATATCTCCTTATCAGCAAATTTAAAAAGAATCTCTTGTTTTAAAAACTTCTCTTCTAATATGAGATTTTGTGGATTTATACCACCTGTTTTAGTATAGTTTAGCTTTATATATTCAAAAAATTTTGAAAGGTTAGGATACTTATATTTTAAGTCCTTAGTATACTCTTCAGCAACAGATATCAAAGCAAGATAATACTCTTAAGAAGCAGAAGAAAATAATTTTTGTTGAATTGTACTATAGCCAACATAAGGTAAAACTTTTTTTATCTCTTCTAAGTATTTTTTAAGTTCATAGTTTACTTTTTTTACATTTATCTGTTTGCTTAATTTTTTTAATTTGATATACTTTTCAACTTCAGGATAAAAGTTCAAACTTATATCCAAATTTTTGCAGTATTTTTCTACAACATTATAAAATTTGTCACTGTTTATAATTTTTTGTAACTCTTTTATTTTTTTTGAAAGATACTTTTCAGCAATAACTTCAATCTTGTTTTTAATATAATCTACGGTTTCTAAATTTTTTTGTTTTTCAGATAAAATCCTTTTTATTCTTTCATAATTTTCTTTATAAACCTGCCAATCTTCAAGACCATATAACTTACCTTTGTTATACAATGACTCATAATATTCAGCACCACTTATTAGTCCTTTATCTAACAGATTATCTAATAGTGATATCTTTAAGTTCTTATCAGGAATCGTTTCAAATATTATAGGATTTATTTTACTATTTGGTGCTCCTTCAACCAAAATTTTCTCAACTCCATATTTATTATCAAACAATTTTATTATTTCATATATGTTTTTTTGTACTTCGGGATGGCAGTGTAGATCTTGAATTAATACTATCTTTGGAGAGTTCAATGTTAAATGTTCAACGTTCAGTGAATGTTCCACTGGAATATATTGCTCTACTATCCTTCCATATTTATATGGTAAGACAAATTCTTCTAATTTAGACAGAATATCATTTATATTGTTATTGTCTTGTATATATGTCGTTATACCATATACTGACTCAAACAAAATAAATGTCCATATAAAAGAGACAAGCAAAACCGATGTAATAATACGTTTAATAAAAGAAGTTTTTCTTTTTTTATCTTTTAATTGAATCTGACTTCCAAAAATTCTTACCCCCTTTCTCTATTTTATATCCCCAATTATTTATAATAGTCAAAAATCAATATAATGACAATTAATTTTTCAAAAAATCATCTTCACATATTAACCCATCAACCCATCCACACTCTTTAGCAGGTTTAATCCCGCCTCATGGTAAGGCGGGTCTAGGGGGTGGTAGGGGGTAAAAAACCATGAAGCAGAATTAAACCTGCATATATTAGGGACTAGTGGCTTGTAATTAGGTGTTAAAAAATAGGTGTTTGAAATTAGTGTTTGGTGATTAGTAAATAAAAGGTAAGAATTTCTTACACTATCCACACATTTACCCATCCACACATCA
>Ga0308394_1000026_pt1:2500-88257 | contig 88257 bp, 66 predicted proteins | sample Hotspr2Sampleme2_FD_202366 | JGI IMG/M metagenome (GOLD analysis project Ga0308394, IMG submission 202366) | Hot spring phototrophic mat microbial communities from Mushroom Spring, Yellowstone National Park, Wyoming, United States - 20050701_me2 ...
TTGTGGTCTATTAAAAAGACTGCACATAGAAGAATTAAATGAACTTACTTCGGGAAAAGCAAAAGTTTCGTTGGTCTTTAAGTTTACTTTGCGTATTTGCATTGAACCATTTTGAATGAAAATTTCATCCGAACCAAAATCTCCAAAACTATAAGCAAAAGGGCTTTGGATAAATTCATAGAAAATTATATCGCCTTTCTCTAAATCTACCACAGCAAAAATTGAAGGGGAATCTGCGGATTTTCGATAGGTGAAACCAAAATATTTTGAATCACTCGAAAAACGCCCATAGTCGAAAAGTCTATTATAAACACCTTGTGTTAAAATAATCTGGGGTAAAATACATTTTTCGCCTGATTTAAATTCATAGACTATTTCCATAGTTTCTGTATTAAGAATTTTAAAGCAAGTGTCGGTGTTTGAATTTGACCGAAATAGCAAATATTTCAAATCGTTGGAAAATTGGATTACTTTCGGATTATGGTCCTTTAATGGTATATGCTTAACAACTTGGTTAGAAAATAGCTCGGAGACAAAAATAGTATCGTTACTAGAATAAAAATAATATGGTAAAATTGTTGAGAAATTAATATTGTTCAAAGTGGTGGGGGGTCTAAAAAATCCAGCCAACTTCCCATCTTTGGAATTACGAATTATAGGGTAACCTTTTGGACTTTGTTGAACAAAAATCAGATTTTTTTGTCCACAAGGATAAAAATTATTTACGGTTGAAATGTAGAGCAATTTACGGGGTCCAAGGGTATCGATATAGTATACATAAAGCCCTTTAAAATCTGCATCATTTGGGCTAACTATTAGTGCTTCGTTCCCTTCGAATTGTGTTTTTAAAAACGCGGTTGAGGTTTTTGCTATTGCTTCTCTGTCCTCGATAGTTAAGTCTGGTATTTTATATTTAAACAGTGTCGAACTGGTGGTCTCCCGAACTAAAAGATATTTATTATCGTTGGTAAATTCGATTTGCCCCGATTTCCCAACAACTTTGCTCTTATATATTGTATCTTTTTCGAGGTCAATTAAATCGCAAGTGTTGTCGTAACCAAAATGAACAACATATTTGTTACCTGGGGAAATTCTAATTCGATGCGTAGGATATGAAATAAGAGAGTATGTTTTTACAATTTTATAATTTTCCAAATTAAGTAGATATAATCTTTTACCGCCCAGAATACCGCAAAGCTTCTTATCATCGGATAATGAAAAGGAATAAACTAAATCCTCTGCATCCGATTCATCTTCAAAAAAATTAAATAATGTATCGCTATTCGATAGATTGATGACCAAGAAGTTTAAGTCATTGGTCAAAGAGTACAAAATGTTCTTTTTGAAATCGTAATAACATTGAGCGGGAAATTTATTTTTTTCGAATTTTAAAGTTAAGCTCGAAACAATACCCAATTCAAAAGAGTGAAGCTCAAAAGTTAATGTAGTATCTTTGGTTAAGTATGTAAGTGCAAGATTAAATGTTTCATTATCGAATTCAATTTTATAAAATTTCCAAAATTTTGACAAAGGATGCCAGTAAATTACACTATCGGACTTGATATTGTAAACAAAAACAAATGGCAGGTCGGTCGTCATTATTAATAATGTATCCCCCGCCATACCAACGGGGGATGCATTTTTGGGCAATATCCATTTAACCTGCTCCTTTGGTATCTGACAAAGTAAAGAGGAAACCGCCAAAACTAAAAATGTTGAAATAGCAAAAGTAAACCTCCTCATTTTTCACTCCTACTTTAAAATTAAAACTTTAACAATTTCGTACTCAAAAGGATTTTGGCTATCTTCGATTAAAAGATAATAAACTCCGTTGTTTAAGGAACCTAATTGCAAAGAGGCTTGGGCATTTTCACTTAATATTTTTGTTTCTTTAAAAACTTGCTCACCAATAGTACTATAAATCTTGATATTCACCGAATGTGGGGTGGGCTTTAAATTCAAAGGAAATATTAATTCATTTGTGGTAACATAAAACGAACCTTTGAAGTTTTCAAAAGTGCTAAAATCGTTTTTTGTTAAATAAATAGGAGTACCCGGTGGCCAGGGGTCTTTTTCCACAATTTTATTGCAAACATTTGTACACCGAATAGTATCACCATTCACTATAGTGTCAACAGGACAAATGTCATTATTGTTCAGTACAACTACATCTGACAGAATATAATGACGAAACATTTCCCAAATATATTAAACAGGCAGGTGCAAAATACAATAAAAATTTTAAATATCCAAATTTTTTTATTTAAAAAATTAAATGTACATATTTTTTAATTGGGCTTAAATGAGTTTTTTAGAAAGACAATTTTTCCTATATTTTCATAATTTTTCCCATATGCTAATCAGTAAACCCAGCCAAAGGCATTTATTTTTTAAATCCAAACTTGTCTTTTGTTGGCTTATTCTTAATTTTGCTTTTATTTTATTCGATGTTATGACAAATGCAATTAGGTTTTTGAAAGAACATAATGTTGAGTTCGAGGTGTTCACCTATGACTACCAGCTGAAAGGTGGGGCTCGTCAAACTGCCGAGGAACTAAACGTCCCTTTGCATAATGTGGTGAAGACGCTTGTGTTCTGTGCCCCCGAGCTCGACCCGTTCCTTGTCCTGATGCACGGCGATTTGGAAGTCTCCGAAAAAGAACTCGCCCGAATTATCGGTGCGAAGGAAGTTCAGCCCTGCGACCAGAAGACTGCCAAGAAGTGGACAGGCTATGTCTTCGGTGGGACTTCGCCTTTTGGGGTTCCGCGAAAGATGAAAGTCTACATCCAGAATTCCATTTTCGAACTTGACGAAATTTATATCAATGGAGGGAAACAAGGTTTGATTGTAAAAATCAAACCCGATGTTTTGAAACTACTTGATTATGTTTCTGTTGATGTAAAAAGGAGGTAAAAATGCGAAGGACAATCCAAACAATGTTTCTTTTTGCCTTTTTGTTTGTGTTTTTCAATCGAGTGGCTTCGCAGCCGCCGTTAGTTGTAAATTTGAGTGATGCCAAGAAGGCGATAAAGGAGTATTATCTTTCGGGGCAATACTCTCTTGAGCTGGACACGATTATTGCCGACGCAATACGACAGTTGAATTCCTTGCAAATCGGTAAAAATTCTGCTTTCGTTTTCGATGTGGACGAAACTGCTCTTTCGAATTTTGAATATGAAATGAAATACGATTTTGGCTATATCAAAAGTGAATGGGATAAGTGGGTCGAAACTGAAAAGGCTGTTCCAATACGCCAAGTCAAAGCATTCTACGATACGCTGGTGTCGCGAGGGATAAAGATTATTTTCATAACTGGACGAAGTCAGAGCCAGTATCAGGCGACTTTTAACAATTTGAAAAAGGCTGGCTATGGAACTTTCGACACGCTAATTTGTCGTGGCTCGAACGAAGCCAATCTCACCGCAAGGGAATTTAAATCTCTTAAACGAAAAGAGTTAACAGAGAAAGGATACAAGATTATTGGTTCAATCGGTGACCAATGGAGCGACCTCGAAGGCGGCTACACAATTTTGAAAGTAAAAATTCCAAATTATATGTACAAGGTAGAATGAAATGACCTTTTGCGAATTTCTTTCGAAGATTGATAGACCGATAAGGAAGTCTTTGGTGAGTAGTTTCCCCTTCCTTGCTTGTTTTGTTTATTCCAATGGCAGGAAATTTTTTCTAAAAAAGCTTATTGAAGAAAGACCAGAGCAAGTTGAACTTCCCGCAGAATTAGCGCGTGAGTTCTGGGGCATAAAGTTCCGAAGCCCTTTGTTCAACGCAGCAGGGATGTTCAAGGATGGCAAAGGCTACGAATTGGCTGGTTTGCAAGGGGCTGGGGCGTTCCTTGCAGGCACGGTTACCCCAGAGCCACGCAAAGGGAACGCTTGCAAAGGCGTCCGCCATCCTTTTTTGCCTTTTCCACTTTCTGTATCAAGTTCAAATTGGATGGGGCTTCCAAATCCTGGACTCAAAGCAGTTCTGAATGTTTTGAAGACAATAGAAAAGAAGCCCGGTGTTCCGCTTGGGCTAAGTCTTGCTTCGGACTCGGATTCGCTTTCGGATTTGGAAACTTTTGTTCGTGCCCTTTATCGTGTCGAAGATTCAAACATCGATTTTATTGAGATAAACGAAAGCTGTCCGAATGTGCAACATAGCGGACGGGACTATTCATCTCTCGACGAAAAATTCGTTGCACGGATGGAATACATCGCCAAGAATTTCCTTCGGCAAAGTAAGCGGAATTTACCTGTAATTGTGAAGCTCTCGAATGACTTTGCCATTGAGTTTGTGCCAAATTTAATTGATTTACTGCTCGAACTTGGTTACGATGGATTGAACTTTGGAAACACTTCAACAAATTACAAAGAGATTTCCGTTTTGATAAATCCAGCAGAAAAGAACGCCTACGACTTTTTTGTCAGCAATTTCGGTGGCGGAGTTAGTGGAATTCCTTTGAAAAATCGCTCTTATGCATTGACCGAAGCCGCCGGGAAATACTTGCGGACGAAATCGCTTCGGGGCGAGTTCCACATCATACGTACCGGCGGGATAACGAGTTACAAAGATATACAGCAAAGCCAGAGTGTTGGGGTTTCCCTTTTCCAATGGTTCACCGGCTACTTTGCATATTTCGAAAAGTTCGGACACAGATTGTACAAAGAATTTTTTATTTAAATGTGCCCAAGTTTCGATGATTTTGTGTTCTTCACTGTACTTACCGAGAATAATAACTCCTTGTGCACTTTTGCTTGATGTCGTTTTTTTTAAAGACATCGGATGTTTTTGAAACATCCGATGTCTGCTTCTATAAAGACATCCGGTGTTTCGCAAACAGGTATGTCTGAAGAAATAAATTATTCATCTAACAAATTCATCAATCATAGGAAAAACAATAAAATTTATAAATAAGCCAATTTTAATGTTTGTTGGGTTCATAGCAGAGCACGGGATGCAAGACCGTGTGCAAATTTAAAGACATCGGATGTTTTTGAAACATCCGATGTCTGGCAACATACCAAAGGGTTTCAAGTCCTTGTTCAATCATACTTTACCAAAGAGGGAACTAGATTCCCTCAAACAACAACGATGTAATGTCTATCCTTTGGACGCGAGCAGATGCCCTCGATTTTGTTCAGGAATTCTTTTGCTTCGAATAAAAGCAAGGGATAAATTGTTGCAACAATTCTTTCTTGCAAAGTTCCTTTTGGGAAAATATATTTGTTTAGCAAAATCAAGGAATTCGATTGTTCGAGGATTTTTCTTCGTTCACGAGAGAAAATCTTTTCTTTCAAAGCTGCAAAAGAGCGAAAAGATTTGCTAAAATGTGCCTCACTGCTTGCAACAAGCGTTCGGTCGATTTGCGACGCTACTTCTTGCATCTCGTTAAATATTGCCTTGAAGCGGGCTTCCAGATTGTCGATTGTTTCGAGCAATGTTTGGTCTCTGTTTTGTTCATAAATTGCTTTTTCAAAAGTTTCAGGCTTTTGAAAGAAAAATTCAATCCCGCTTTCGACCAGTTTTGATGCAAATTTTGCAGGGACGAAAGTAATTGAATGGCGAGGGATGATTGCAGGCATTACAACCGAAAACCATTCGTAAAGTTCAGGAAGCTGTGTTGTATATCCAATTTCGCTGGGACCGAGAACGCTTGCCACAGTTGGCACTATAAAGTCTTGGCAAATTGGTCGAAGCAACACATTTGGCGAAAAGTTAGCGGGATTTTCTTCGAAAAGTCGCAAAAGTTCCTGTCCAGTAAGCAAAGTGTCTTTAATTTTGTATTTTTGGTCTTCTTTGTCAACTTGAATTTTCACTCTCTCGCCATTCAAATGATAGAAGGCATTGACGTCGAATGATTTCGCTTGGATATGGTAGCCCATCCCCTCGATGAGCCGATTTGCGGACTCAATGATTTTGTGGCTAACGCCAACCTGTTCAATCTCTTTCTGAATGATTTCGGCAAAAGCAAGATGCTTTCGACAAAGACTTGCCGAAAGAAATAGCATCCCGTAGTTTCCCAAAGCCAAGTTCAGAATTTTTTTGAACGGGGTCGGCAAAATCACATCGGCTTTGTAAAAATTCAAAATTTGCGATGCCAATTTAGGTTGAACAGCAATGAGATTGTTGCTTTCAAGATAAAATTCAAGGAAATCGATAATGGCTTTGTCGATTGGAATATCCGCAATACTCCGCTTGTTGTCCGATGTTGTGAGTTGCTTTAAATCGGGAGCGAGGGGATTTGCAAATTTATCGAGGAGAAAGACTTGTGTTGCTTCTTGGTAATCGTGGTCATTATCTTCGAGCCAAAAGACAGGCACAAAGTCAAACTCGGGGTAAGTTTCTTTGAGCCGTCTCGATAGCTCTATGGCAGATATTGATTTATACAATGTGTAGAGCGGACCGCCGAATATTGCTGGTTGCTGTCCCGTTATCACCACAAGTGCATTTTCGTTCATTAGAATCTTCAAATTCTCTTTTTGTTGTTCGGTTAATTCAATGTCCGAATTGCTTTCGAGAATAACTTCTAAAAATTTTTTCCTTTTAGTATATGACTTCAATTTTTTTTCGATAATTTCAGGGGTACGGAATAGTTCCAGTTCGTTGCGTAGGCGACCGAGAAGGAATGGTTTCCTTTTCAAAAAATCACAAAAAAGGTTTGAAAAACCGTGTATTTTCTCGAATTCAAGTTCAAACATCATAAATACTTCCCCTTTAAAAAATAATAAATGAAGACTTTCGGATTATATTATTTTTACGTCGAATTTGTTTCAATAAATTTTGGGTGTCGAAGTGGATCTAAACGAGAGCATATTGAAAAAAATTTTGAAGATACAAAAGACCGAGCAGACTGAATATTTTGTTTATCGCAATCTTGCAAAAAAATTCAACGGAACAGCGACTGCCGATGTTTTGAACAGAATTGCAAACGATGAGTTGGGGCATCATAATTTTTGGAAAAAATACACTCAACAAGAAGTAAAACCCAACAAATGGGTTATTTGGTTCTATTCTTTTCTCGGTAGATTTTTGGGCTTAACTTTTAGTATAAAGTTGATGGAGAAAGCCGAAGAGCGGGCACAGAACTTCTACACCCAAATCGTTGAAGCCATTCCCGAAGCAAAAAAAATTATTGCCGAAGAAGAAACCCACGAAAACACGCTAATTAGCTTAATCGACGAGGAAAAATTAAAATATGCAGGAGCAATAGTTCTGGGCTTGAACGATGCTCTGGTCGAGCTCACAGGAGCCCTTGCTGGCTTAACATTTGCTTTGCAAAACACCCGAATCATTGCTCTCGCTGGCTTGATAACGGGAATTGCTGCATCGTTTTCGATGTCCGCCTCTTCCTATCTTTCGGCAAGAGCCGAAGGCGAAGGCAAAGACCATTTAAAATCCGCCGTTTACACTGGCATTGCTTATATTATCACAGTTCTTCTCCTTGTCGCTCCATATCTTATATTCACAAATCCATTCTTTGCAATGATTATTACCATTGCCATTGCAATACTTATTATCTTCTGTTTTAATTACTACATTTCCGTGGCGAAGGATTATTCCTTCAAATCCCGTTTTTTGGAAATGGTTCTTATAAATCTCGTTGTAACAGGAATTACTTTCCTAATTGGATTGGTAATCAGAGAGATTTTTGGAATAAATATTTAGAAAATTCAACCCTTGCGTTGAACTTTGATTTTGACTACAAAAAATCAATTTTTTTCGGGGTTTCTTAAGACAGTCAATTATAATTTAAATTGAAATGAAATTATAAAATTGTTCATAATTCAAAATTCGTAGTGGCGAATAATCATTTCCTTCTTCAAAACAAAACACAATTCCTTATCCTTTCCAGGACATTATTACCATCGTAAGGGCAGAGCTATATGTTTGCCCCAAAAATGATTTTTCCGACGTTTCCAACGATATAGGGGTGACCGGCCGGTCGCCCCTACAAGTATTTCAGACATCGGATGTTTCAAAAACATCCGATGTCTTTTTGTAATGAAATAGAGGCAATTCTTGAATTGCCCCTACAAAAATATATACTTTTCAAAAAGATTAATCACAAATGCCAATTGCGAAATTAATGGGATGTGTTTGATGTCTTGCAACATTAAACAACATTTTGGAATTATATAACTTAATTTATTAATTTAAAATAAAAAAATAAGTTTTAATTTGCAATTTTCAAATTTAATAGGGATGTAGAATGGCAAAAGTTGTTGGTGAAGTAATAATTGATATTGAAAGATGCAAGGGATGTGAATTATGCATCCAAGCTTGCCCGGAGCAAACCCTTGCTTTGGGCAAGGCAATCAACCACAAAGGATACCAGTATGTTGTCAAAGTAAATGATAACTGCACTGGTTGCGTGAATTGTGCAATTATTTGCCCTGATGCTGTTATAACTGTCTATCGCAAGTCGTTGAAACCCAAACAAGAAGTTGCAGTTTAGGAGGGAGCGATATGGGAGAAGTAAAATTAATGAAAGGGAACGAGGCACTCGCCGAAGCAGCTATTCGCGCTGGCGTAGATGCTTATTTTGGTTATCCAATAACTCCACAAAGTGAAGTTATAGAATATCTTTCCCGCGAAGCTACAAAGCGAACAGGTATGCTTGTGCTTCAAGCCGAAAGCGAGGTTGCAGCAATTAATATGATTTACGGTGCGGCTGGGTGTGGCAAAAAAGCAATGACAACGTCGTCGAGTCCCGGCATCAGTTTGATGCAAGAGGGCTTGTCCTATATTGCAAGCGCGGAGTTGCCCTGTTTGCTTGCAAATATTAATCGTGGTGGTCCGGGGTTGGGAACAATCCAGCCAGCCCAAGGCGATTACTTCCAAACAACCAAGGGCGGTGGTCACGGCGATTATCACCTACTTGTCCTTGCTCCTTATAATGTCCAAGAAATGGCGGACTTTGTGAAGCTGGGATTCGATTTAGCTTTCAAATACCGTAACCCTGTTATGATTCTTGCTGATGGTGCTCTTGGGCAAATGATGGAGAAGGTCGAGCTTCCGCCACAACTGCCGCGGGAAAATAAAGAATATCCTTGGGCTACAACTGGAAAGCCTAAAAATGGCGAACGAAGAATTATTACTTCGTTGCACATACAGCCCGAAAAAATGGAGGAAATCAATCTACGATTGCAAAGAAAATATAAACAGATGGAGGCAGAAGAAGTTCGCTACCAGACAAAGAATCTCGAAGACGCTGAATATGTTTTTACAGCTTTTGGGCTTGTGAGCCGTATCGCATTAAAAGCAATGGATATTGGGCGACAGAAAGGGTATAAGATTGGCTGGATAAGGCCTATCACTCTTTATCCTTTCCCAAAGAAAATATATGCCGAGATTGCACCGAAAGTAAAAGGTATCCTGGATATCGAGATGAACGCTGGTCAGATGGTCGAAGACGTTATGCTTTCGGTCCAAGGTAAAACCCGAGTTGAGTTTTATGGTCGTATGGGTGGAGTTGTTCCAACACCCGATGAAATTTTGGAAAACTTTGAGAAAATGTTTATAAAAGGAGAATGAAAAATGGCAGGCGAAGTATTAGATGTAGTTGCCGAAGATATTGTCAGACCAGAAAATCTGGTTTATCGGCGTCCTTCTGCGCTTTTGGATGTCGATATGCATTATTGCCCGGGTTGTGGGCATAGCACTGTGCATAAAATTTTTATGGAAGTTGTAGAAGAAATGGGGATACAACACGATATAATCGGCGTTGCCCCAGTTGGTTGTTCAGTCTTTGCTTATAATTATATGGATATTGATATGCAGCAAGCGGCGCACGGGCGTGCTTGCGCCGTTGCAACAGGAATTAAAAGAATGTTGCCCGACAAATTTGTTTTTACATATCAAGGCGATGGCGACCTTGCTGCAATTGGTGGAAACGAAACGCTTCACGCTGCAAACCGGGGCGAGAATTTCCTTGTGATTTTTATTAATAATGCAATCTATGGTATGACAAGTGGCCAGATGGCTCCCACTACTATCGATGGTATGGTAACCACTACATCTCCGTATGGGCGTGACCCAAAGACTATGGGCTATCCATTGAAGTTTGGGGATTTAATCGCCCCATTGCCCGGAGTTGCATATGTTACTCGACAGGCAGTAAATACAGTTCAGAATGTACGACGAGCCAAGAAAGCATTGCAGCGAGCATTGGAATATCAAAAGCAAGGCTTGGGCTTTTGCCTTGTTGAAATTGTTTCCAATTGCCCATCGAATTGGAAGATGACTCCGGTAGAATCCAATAAATATGTTCAAAATGTCTTGATTCCTTTCTATCCATTGGGTGATATTAAAGTTCCAGAGGTGAAAAAATGACACATGAAGCTATTTTTTCGGGTTTCGGTGGCCAAGGTGTTCTCACAATGGGAATGATACTTGGCTATGCAGCTATTTTCGAAGGCAAAGAAGTTACTTGGATGCCTTCCTATGGTCCAGAAATGCGAGGAGGCACCGCCAATTGTATTACAATTGTTTCTGATGAAATGATTAGCTCGCCGATAATTTCGAAATTCGATACTGTTGTTGCGCTAAATCAGCCTTCAATCGACAAGTTTGAACCTGCGGTCAAACCTGGTGGCAATTTGCTTTATGATACATCGACAACACTTAAGCCCCCAACAAGAAGTGATATTAATATTTACTCTTTGCCAGCAGGGGAAATTGCCGTTGAACTTAAAAATACCAAAGTTTTGAATATGATTATGCTTGGAGCTTTTTTGAAAATTACGAATGTTGTTAGCATCGATTCAATTTGGAAAGGTTTGGCATCTGTACTGCCCGAGCGTTACCACAAATTAATTCCTTTGAATCAAGAAGCCTTTATGCGCGGATACAACGCAATAACTCTCAAAGAGCTAGTAAAAGTTTAAACGTACAGCTGAATTAGTTTCAATACACCTTTGAAATAATAAGGAACCTTCCACTCGGAAGGTTCCTTTGTTTCTTGCGAGGAGAAACAGCACCTTTCCCCCAGACATCGGATGTTTCTAAAACATCCGATGTCTTTTTGCAGGGCGAGCACTGTTTATCCCGGACGCATTTCACCAAACAAGGGGTTTCCCAGACATCGGATGTCTGGCAGACATCCGATGTCTAACCGTGATGAATTCTGTTTGTGAGAACAAACCCAAAAATGGTGTTTCCGAGGTTCCATCTATGTAGGGGCGACCGGCCGGTCGCCCCTACAAGTTTCCCAGACATCGGATGTTTCTAAAACATCCGATGTCTTTAAGAGTGAACGTGCGATTTGAACTCCTTGTCTTTTATGCAAATCTCAATTGCATTTCTTGCACAGCAGCAATAGTCTTTTTTCCGAAAATCTACTTGCCTTTAAAAAGGTTAAATGAGTGGGTGTAGTTTAAACTGCCAATGAATTCTTTGAAATTCCCACCAGATTGGGAATTTCCATTGTATTTCATATAGGATAACACCAAGCCGATGTTGTCGGTGTTGGTCAATCTATATCCAGAGCTAAAAGTTGTTCTAAAAGAGGTGTTGTTCTTGCTAAATGCTGTTGTAAGATTTAGTGTGGTAATCAATTTGTTTGAAAAAGCGGTATGTTGGATTTGGAAAGAGTAATTTTGCGTGTTTGTTATCAAGGTATCGAAGGCATTTGAACTTACGATGCCCGCCGAAAGCGATGCCGATAAGTTATTCATTGGGTAAACTATTGCACTTAGGTTTAATGTATGCACCGTTGTTTTGGCATTTTGAATTAAATATGAATTGTTTATTGAGTTTTGAAAAGCATAGTTGATGTTAATATTTCTGAAAAAGCCTTGTTGAGAAATTGAAAGCGATTGATTGGTGCTAATCACCAAACTCCCGAAATCAGTTTTGGTGGAATCGTTGTTCGAGTCGTTGTTCATATTTAAGTAATTTGCCGAAAGACTGGTATTACAAAACGAAGTTATCATAGCATTCATCCCAAGAGTGATGATATTCCTTGATGTTGTAAAAAGCTTTTGGTGCAATAAGTTATCGTTTTGATAGAGATAACTTAAAAGCACTCCAACCGTGCCAATTCTTATTGAGTTCATCAGTGAATACTCGCGAATATCATTGAGCAGGAATGCAGTTCCAAGCGATTGATAGCCCGGTCCGATATTTTTGAAGCCAACTTTTGTGTTAAATGACGGGAAGTTGAGATTTAAACTTGTGTTCACAGCGAAATCGTAATTAGTTCCAACTCTTGGTTTGAAAAATTGGGCAAGGAACGAAGGAAATCCTGTCGAATCGAGATTTAATTCACTTGCTCTTATATCTCTTGTGTAAACGCTACCAGCCCCTTCGAATTCCAAACTAATTATATTTTCGAGAAAAGAAATTTTCCCTCTGGTCCCAAGCAAAACATTTTCTTGCGGAGTGATTGAATAATAATTTATAATTTCACTTGGGTTTGCAGCAACCATCGATTGAACATTTGTGCCAATTGTAAAAACGAAGTCGCTAACATCGGATATTTCAGGATAATTTTGACTTGAAACTTTAACAATCGCCTGAAAAGTTGGAGCGCCCGTAACCGTCCAGTTATAAAATCCAACATTAGGTTGGTTATCGGCGATTAACTCAAAAGTTGCACCGCCGTCTCTTGAAATCTCAATTTTAACTGCGTCGTCGACGCCATTAGAAACCCATCGGATTACTTGCAAAGTCCCAATTTCGAAGACATCATTTCCATTCGGCGAAATTATTGTGATAGACTTTTGATTAGATGGGGCAGGGTTGTTTTCATCCCGGGCGCGCAGAAAGATGAAATCTATGAAACTGCTCTCTTCGCTACCATAGCCCAGTTTTGCGGCGAACAAAAACCTTTTGAACGAACCGTCCTGTGCTCCGCCGGAGACAAAACGTTGCGTGAATCCAACGGCAGTTGAAAACCTAAACTTGCCGGGAGTTAGACTTAATCCACCGCCCCGAATTTTAATTCCGCTCAAAGTGAACTGGGAATATTCTTCTGTGAAATCGCCTGCTTGGAGCGAGCCCCATCCCCATTTTGGATTTATCCCAAATTGATTTATGTTCTGTCGGGCAGCGCTTCCTTCGGTGGAAAGTAGAAATTCAAATGGGATTTGAAAAATGCCGAACAAATTTATAGTTGGGCGAAAGAAAATCCTTCCTGTCGAGGATGGTCTACGCTTTGGCTGTCCCTCGATTGAGTACAATTCACCATAAGCACCGATTTCGCCCGTAATAGAAAAATTCTTTTGAAAAAAATTTTGCGAAGTTGAATCATTCCCCTGCCCTTTGGCAAATGGTGAATGAAATTGAATTAGCACAAAAATTGAAATGAGTAATAATTTTGCTTTCATAATTTCTTCTCTATTCAAATTTTATTTTCTGATTCCCAATTCTTCGCTTGGCACACTTTCTTTGCCTTTGTTATTTACTGTTTTAACAAAATAAAAGTATAGATTTCCGTTAGTGCAAGATTTATCCAAATATTCGTATGTTTCTGCGTTTACAGAACCGATTTCTTTTGGTATCCGCCCTCTTTCATATCTATAAATTTTATATCCTTTGTTGTTTTGTTGAGATGTTGGTTGCCAAGAAATTTTTATTCCTTCATCAATACTTATAGCAGTTAAACCAGCAGGAGGTAGGATTGGCGCCTCTGGAATGCTAATTTTTATGCTCGATGAGAAATTACTTTCATTCCCAAACATATCGAATGCTTTAACGGAATATTCGTAATCATTGCCTTCGGCTGGTGTTATGTCGACAAAATTATTTCGTTTTGGTGGCAGAAGTGTGTCGAACAATGCGATAAATTCATTTCTAACATCCCCAAGCTTTTTTCGGTAAACTTTGTATCCTTCGATTGTTTCGTCCTTTTCGAACAAATTTTCCCAATACAGGAAAACTTTGCCATCGAGTTCGTATCCGTTCAGTTGCTTTGGTGAGTTAATCACTGTTTTAATTTTCGGGTGAACCTGAACAGTATCCGAAAATCTGCTGAGATTTCCACTCGTGTTTTCCGCTCTGACGGAATAGTAATAAACTCGGTTTCCTTTGAGCGAGGAACTTGTGTCCAAAAATTGCACAACAGAATCGGTGGATTGAATTACCTTCAGTTCCGAAAGATTTTCATCATCGCCGATGTTCCTGTAAATGTGATATTTGTTGACATACTCATCGGGCTTATTCCAAACGAGTTTAACGCCAAAAGAAGTTGTATCGGGTCGAAGGTAGTTTGGCGGTGGGGGAATTGCATTGCTTTTATATAAGCCAAAAACTTTTGCGCTTTGTAAAGGAACCTCGCCGAATTGGTCATTCAACTGCAAGTAGTAAAAGTATTTCACCATTGGTTCCGCAGTTCGGTCAATATAAACAGAATCGAGCCCGTTCACCTCGCCAATTTGAGTGAAGTCTTTATCCGAATAAATGCTTCTGAAAATCTTAACACTAATTATCTTGTCTTTGTTATCTAATTTTCAACTAATCTTTAAGCCTCCAAGCGAATCAACTTCGGTAACCTTTATCTCGTAAGGCGGAAAAATTTTGGAGAAAGAAAATGCAGGAAGTGTAACAGTATCGCTCGGAATGCCTTCGTTCTCATAGTAATCGAACGGCAGAATGAAATATTCGTAAGTATTGTTGGCTTTAACTGTTGAATCAACGATAGATAAAGCAATTTGATTCTGCCCGGAATTGTAACTTTTCAATGGATTGATTGGAATAAAATCGTCTTTGAGATTTTCTCTTCTGAATACTTTGAAACTTGATGGCTTGAAGTCTGCATTTGCTTTCCAAATTATCTGAATGAAATTGTCCGATTTCGAGCGTCTGCCAATTTTTGGGTGGGGAGCCGGGTGGTGTCGGAAGATTCGGATTTTCCACCCAGATTGACGTTGAATCTTGCGTATGATACAACCAAGCATTAAACGAGAATTTACTTTCTTCGGAAATTGTTCCTCTAACGCGTAAGCCATTATCATCAAGTACTTCCGGTTGTTTTTCTGCGTCGGTTCCAAAAGCAAGGTCAACTCCTTTTGTATTAATTTTAATTGGAACCGGAACAAGCTTGAAGATTATTTGATTGTTCTCTTTGAAATATTGAATCTTAGTTCCAAGTAAACCAAGTCCGGGAATATCGAAATTTAAGAGGCTCAATTCAATTGAGTTGTTTCCAACCATCATTTGGTCGAGCGAAAGTTTACCAACTTTATAAATTGGAATGGTCTTGCTTTGGAGCGTGAATGCTTTTCCTCCGTCGCTGTAAAGTGAAAACGACGAGAGACAAATTGAATCTTTAACGTCCATTCCCGGCAATCCGCCAAAGATTGCTGCGTAATTTCCAATATTATTATCAACTGTTACTGTTAGATACCATTGTTTTTTCCCCTGGTTTTCGTAGCCGAACATTGGGTGTCCAATTACTTTTAATTGAGTAACTCCGCCCAAACTCATTGACTTAAGTTCCAAATCAAAATATTTAAGCTCTTTTGGTGCGATTGTCAATTCTTTAAGTTGAATATCGACTAAATTAGTTTTCAAAGTTCCAGCAGTTGCAATTAACTCTCCATTGAGCGACCACTTATTAATTACCAATGTCCATTGGTCTAATGAAAATTTGAATGGAGTTGTTTTATTTATCAGCGGATTAATTTTATTTGTAGTTAGTGAAACATCACCAATGTTTAATTTTATATCAGATGGTTCAACACCTTCAAGATTTGTGTGGAGTGTTGTATTCAATACAACTGAATCTTTGTACAAATAAGATTTTTGAGCATCTGCATCAGAAGTATATCCCAATAAACTGAATTGCAGCTGATTGCCCAATGAATCCGTAATCAGAAATTTGTTTGTGTTTAATGGGGATGACATATCAGCAGTAATAACCGGAAGATTCATATCAGCCGAGTCGGGAGCTTTCAAGTAAAAACCACCGCCGGTAAAAGAGAGATTTTGAGAAGAAATTTTAAATGAACCTTCCACGACCTTCGCTTTCCCTTTAATCACTCCGTAACCAGTTTGTACAGTCATTAACACAATACCGATTTTGTTATCATAGATTACTCCAAAATACGATGGCTCGAACACTTTTATATTGAGTGTATTTGCATCGGTCTCTAATGGAAGCTGCTTCGGTTTGGAGACTGGAACTTCAACTTCGAAGATTTTGGATTTAAGATTGGGGTCGGGAACAATTGAAACGTTGGTAAAAGCAATTTCCCTGGTAGTTGAACTAAATATATCGTTTTTGAGTGAATCAAGGTCAACGAATTCTCCGCTAATTAGCACTTCATTATTTTGTTCTACAAGTTTATATACTTCAATTGGAAATCCGAGTAGATGGGTAATATCCATATCAAGAATAAATCTTCAAGTTGAAGTTTATATTCTGAAGTCCTTCTTTTGGAACGATTAATATGCCTGTTTCATCACCAATCAAATTAGAAGACTTTTTTGATGCAACAAATTTGTTTAACCCGATTGGAACATTGTGCAAAACATAGTAGCCATTGCTATCGGTGTAGGCAACTGGGAAAGTTTCGTTGCTGATTCCTTTGATGGTTATCTTGGCATTTGGAACTGGCTGTTTGTTATTTCCGACATAGACATAGCCCGAAATATTGGTTGCTGGTTTAAGATAGATGTTGTAGAACTTCCAATCTTTCGATTCAGTATTGTGAATATTCATTTGGCTTGTTTGGAAGTCTCTACCCGGCGGTGCACTTACAGTTATTTTATAATCTTTTGCGTTATTGAAAAACATAAATTCTGCGTATCCCTGTGAATCGGTTCTCTTTTCGCCGATAAGTACATTTCCATCAAATGTTTCAAGTTTTACTCTTGCACCTGTTATCTCCGGATGGAGAGGGATATTTGTTTCACTTCCTACAAATACTTTAATTCTATGCATTGCTCTTTTAAGCACGATGGTTCCCATATCGTAAACGCTTCCGGTAATAATTATATCAACTGTGTCTCTCATATATAACTTATCAATTAGGTCGAAAATAACTCTTACCCATCCTGTTGGGGCTTGCAGCGAAAAAGGAGCGGGTGCCCTCTTTGGAGCAAATCCCGATGACGGAATGACTGGGGCAATTACCTCTTGCGACTCGCCACCATCAACAGTTACCCAAGCAGAAATTCCCTCGCCATATTCATTCACAATTTTGCCAATAATTTTTGACTCGGGCTGAAGCAGAATTTCTCTTGACCAGAAAACCCCAGGTTTCAAAGGTACACCGTCATTAACAAGTAAGATTGTATCTCGAAAACCATAATTTGTGATTTGTAGGTGTCTTATTGGAACAAGAACATTCCCTTGTAGATTAACAACATTGTCGGCAAGATTTTCAAATCGGAACTCACCGTTGTGGTTTGTGAATTGTTTAGCTTCTTCCACATAGCCCATCACGTCGCGGACCAAAAGCTTCACCTGGGCTTTCCAAATTGGCTGGCCGCCATCTTGCCTTTTAACCTTGCCTTTAATAATAGGATTCTTAGGAAATGCAACCACATCGGTACTTGTAACGGGATATTGATATTCATAATTATAAACCGCATTATCCCCTTGATTTTTGAATTTAAAGCTTATTGGTATCAAACTTTGGTAGAGCAAAGTTGTTGAAGTCGAATCGGCAATTACATAAATAAAATATTCATCATTTTGTGAATAAACACTTTTTACCAATCGTTCAAATGTTACCTGTCCTTTTGAGTCGGTAATTCCTTTTGCAATCACTTTGTATCCCGATTGATAACTTCCGGGAAAAGGAGATTCGGTTGAATCAGTTAGCGAAGACAGACCTTCATTACTGGGAACTTCACCCGGTTTATTCTTTCGTAAAATGTAAACAAACATATTGGAAATAGGAGAATTGGATGATAAGAATTGAGGATTGTGCCAATATTCGTTCGGACTTCTTACCGTAACATTTAACGAATAGCTTCTTACTTGGGCGACCATTGAGTTATACATTTTATTTTCGCCCGGTTGAACAATAATATCGGTTCTTGGGCTTGTGTAATATGGGCTTTCAACGATTAGTTTTATTACTCTGTACAACTTTCCGGAGTATGAATAGAATTGTTCTGGAGCTCCGCCATTGGTGAAAGTAAAGTTGTTATCAATCACTCCCATTGGTTTTGAGTTCCAAAAAGAGAAAAAGAAATTGCCTTGGGCATCTGTTTTAGTTACTGCAATAGTTTTATTATAGTCACTTTGATAATTGGGGCTGAGTGATGTAATTGGGATTTCAATTTCACCCTGCGAAGATGTTTGTCCATTATAACTACTCGTACCTTTGTAAGAAGTATATTTCAAAATATATTTTACAACAAACTTAATGTTAATGTTTTTCAATTGCCATTTTTCATTATCGCCGTGAGTGGCAAATTGGTAATACAATGTCCCGCTTACACTGCAATTGGTTGCAAACCCCGGCTGGAAGGGGTTATAGTCGAATTTTCGTATTTCGCTTCTGCCTTGGATGTAACCAGACGGCTGGTCTTTTACCCAAACTTGCCAATAATATGATTTCCCTTCTTCCATTGGGATATCGTATTCGGGGGTGAACACGGGAACTTCCAATCCTTGTTGATTTACACTCGAAATAGCCGCTCCATCGATGTCTTGTTTTTGGTAGATTATCAGGTTGTATGGCTCTTTGAATTTATCATCGGAAACAGAACCATCGGGGCTGTTGATATTCACCCGAATCTCCTTCACCACCAAGTCGTAATATTTTTTATTCCCGTAAAAAGCCCATTGAAAAGTCGGCTTCTTATTATTTACCACAGCATTGTTATTCGGTAATAAAAGAATAAGTTTAAACAAAGTGAATTTTCTTATTTCGCTTTTCGCGATAGTGTCATTAGTTGCTGAGTTCAAGGCATAGACCTGCCAAGCATAGGTGTCGCTTGCATTTAATGGCAATGGCTGGCTTGGTTCATAAGATGTTGCGGTTGTTGTTGTGTTAATGATTGGGTAATTGTGTATCGCTGTCTCTAAGTTCTGATTTGGAAGAACCTTGACGACACGGATATTGTACTTAACATTTACCGAAGGTTGTGGGGTGATTTTCCAGCGAAATATTGGAGTTTTGGTTTTGATGGCTTCATTGTTTTCGGGCGATTCGAGGAGCAGAAGAATTTCAGTGAAGTGTGGGGATAATAATTTTTTCTTCACAAAAGTAAAAATCTCACTTCGTCCCTGATTTTGCGTTGGTGGTAATCCATATTGGTCTAAACATTGAACCTGCCAAGCGTATTTTTTCCCTGCTTCGAGTGGAAATGCACCAATGGGGTATGTTAATGAATTAGTTACAAGTTGATTGTTCTCGTAAATAGGAACATTGGAACTTATTGCTTGGGAAGGTATCTGTCCCTGAAGTACTTCAACAATTCTGATAGTATATTTAATTTGATAAGCGGATGGAACAACAACAGGTGTCCATTGAAAAGTTGGGTAATTCGTATTCAAATCGAGCGTATCCAGATTGGCTGGATAAATTAAGTGCGGCGGAGGAGGATACAGAATTGTAAAGTTCGAGCATAATTTGGGGACAAGCACAACACCGTTGAGGTCTTCAATAGTGAAACAAACAATATAAACTCCTTCCAGCAATCTACCCGATTGTTGGGCTTTTTGTTTGTAGTCACTATTTTTAAAAGAAACATCGGAGAAGTTGATAAATTGGGTATTGTTAATGATTTGCACAGGCTGTTCGGTAAGCTGAATTGGTTGGGTGGTGCAGGTCAGAACTTCACCCCTACCCTGAGTTGCAATGCTTGTTTTAATAACAATTTTGAAGCTTCTACCACTATTGTTGAAAATAGTGATCGAACCAAGAGCAGCGGGATTATTTTGCCAATCGGTCACATAAGGCGAGGGATAAGGATTAATCGTAAGGGTTGCGTTAATGTTCTGTGTATAAATTTTTGTAGAAAAAAACAACCCCAAAAAACAAACAGCTAAAATGACTAAATGTTTTTTCATAACAAACCTTTTTATATTATTAGACAATAACTTGCAAAGAAGGGAACAAAAACCTACAACTCGCTTTTCAAAGACCGAGAAAAAGTAAATTCTTCTCGCCCTTTAGACTACTTAAAATTTTGGAGAGATACGATTCTTGGCAATGAGTTTAAGCAGGCAGTTTTCTCCGAGCAAATGTCTTCTCTATCGAGAAAAGAGGATTTAACACGGGGAAGATTCTCGTATTCGTCAAGTTCAAAGTATTACTTCGTATGTTTTTAGGAAAATTTCTCAGTTCGCACTCCCAAAATTCACCACAAAATTAAAAAAATTTTATTTTGCAAATATAAATTTTTTCAAAAGTTTTGAAAATTAATAATAATGTAGGGAAATAACAGATTTTTCCCAGTCATCGGATGTTTCGGAAACATCCGATGTCTGGCAGAACAAAACATCGGATGTCTGCTTCAGTAAAAAATTTCCGGGTGCGGGTTGTTGTGCCCGGAATATGGTTATTTCTACTCCTTCACAAATGGAAAAATTCTTGAACTATATCTTAAGAAATAAAGTCCCGAAGGTATTGCTTCCAAAGAAATTACATTGCCTTTGTGCAGATTGTGTGCAATGACTTTTCGCCCGAGGATGTCGAAAATTTCAACATCAGAAGCCTTTTTGCTTTGGTTGACTTCGATTGTCAAAAACTTTTGGCAAGGGTTTGGTGAAAGGACAATTCCATCGGAATTGACATCTGGGACATCCGCAATCAGTTTGGGGTTTATTTTTGCAAGAAAAACATTGGAATAGCCATAATTGAAAAGGTCGAAAGATTTGAAAAACATATCTTTCGACTCAAAGTTTCCCGTCTGGTAAACATTGTCCTGTGCGTCGACTGCAATGGCAAAACTTTGGTCTTCCTTATCCCCGCCAGCGGTTCTAACCCAAACAAATTTATTGTCGATGTTTAGTTTAGCTACATAAACATCGGAAAATGCTTGGCTGGCGGTGCGGTTATAAACAACAATCGTATCGAAAGCAAGCGAGGAGCTCGCAAAGTAGCCGCCCAGATAGATGTTCCCTTTGTTGTCGGGAATTATCCTCTTTGCGTAATCATCGGCTTCGCCACCAATCGAAAAAGCAATGTAAGGATTACCGTCGCCATCGTATTTTGCAAAGAAAATATCGTAGCTACCTTTGTTCACAATTTCAATATTGCCAAATTTAAGTGATGGGCTTTGGAATTCCCCAGCCACACAAAGTAGACCATTGAAATCGAAAGCAAGGTCTGTTGGATATTCTTTGTCTGTGCCACTGATTGCCCTTCCCCAAAGCACATTTGGGGTTTCTTTTAGTCCAACTTGGGCTTCATTCATCTTCCCCAAAAACACATCGGAATAACCCCAATTGACGAGTGTATCTTTCCCAACCACAATTTTATTGCTGTTATAAGTTCCCAGAAAATAAATATTAATAGGAGCAGAAGGGATGGACTGTGTTGCAATAATACGATTGATTCGGTCGTTGCCAACTCCCCCGAAAGAAAGAGCCCAAAATACCTGACCATTTGAATTTATTCTGGCTATAAAGCCATCGCTTAGACCTTGATATTGCGAATCGTAATTAAAATTTTTAAGTTGGTAATCACCTAAATTGAAAGTCTTGCCCGAAAATTCACCTCCGATGTAAATATCTTTGCTCGACAAAGCAAAAATGGTTAGAGCATCCTCGTAGCCATCGCCAGCAAATGAATATAACCGCAAAACAGAACCATCTTTGGTCGAAACTACAGCGAAAAAGATATCCGAACCTTGGGTAGCGGAAATTTGCTTATCGCCAAAGTAAGCGGGTTTGCTTTCTGTATATCCGACAACGAAAAGAGTATCGTTATAAATTGCCATAGATGAGGGGCGGTCGTTTTCTTCTCCGCCAAAACCAATCAGCCAGATACAATTCCCGTATTCGTCAAATTTGGCAAGGAAACCATCTTCGTTACCTCGATTTGAAATTTTAAGCGAACCAAAAGAAAAATTGGGGCTCGTAAAGTATCCGCTAATGTAGACATTTCCCTTGCTGTCGGTTACAATGTTATTAGCATAATCGAATTGGTAGCCTTTGCTTCCAACTGCCCATTGCCAGTCCTGTGCATTCAAGGAAATGCCAAAAAGAATATGCGAAATGAAAACGGAAATAATTTTGTGAAGAAAATTCTTCATATCAATTCTCCTTTATTAAACACTTTGTTTTTATTTGCTGTCGAATTCAACTGAAAAAGCATTTCAAAATTATTCTTATTGTTTTGCCCAAAGACAGAACAGGTCTTGCGAGTTCACAAGCAAAGGATGATGAGGCATCACGCGAACTGTAAAGCCCTGTTGTCCAGTCCCCGTGCAGAAATAACTTCCTTCGTAAATAAATACATCTCCATCTTTTCCTTGAAGAGTAAGAACTTCATAACTTGTATTGTACATTTCCCCGTGTGGGTCGAGAGAACCAAAGTAAACATGGACAACCACATCATCGGGAGTAAGATTGCCAAGTCGGATTTTTGCAAAAACTTTTACAGGCTTTCCAACCCAAAAGTCACCATCTTCTTTGAATCCAACTTCAATAATTTGCACACCTTGCCAATTCATTCGAATTTTATCCTTCCAATCTTTTAGCTCCTTGGCTTTTTGGGCTCCGTTTTCTGTAAGCTCATAGAAATTCTTCAGAGCGGGATTGTAAAAGCGACCAGTATATTCTTTGACCATACGAGAGCACGAGAATTGCCCAGCAACGGTTTTGATTGAATTTCGCATAAATTCAACCCACTTTTCGGGTATCCTGCTAATTTTCGACCTGTCGTAGAATAACGGGACAATTTCCTGTTCAAGTATTTCATACAAAGAGTTCGATTCGATAATATCGTGTTCTTCCCAACTTGAATATTCTTCACGGTGACCAATGGCGAAGCCATTCGAACCGTCGAATGCTTCGTCCCACCAACCATCTAGTATACTTAAATTTACCGTTCCATTCAAAGCCGCTTTCATACCACTTGTACCGCTTGCTTCGAGCGGGCGAATTGGGGTATTCAACCAAACATCGCATCCTTTTACCATCAAACGAGCGATAACGACATCGTAATCTTCGAGGAATACAACATAGCGTTCCAGCCCATATTCACGAACACGGTGTATGATGGTTTGTATCATTTCTTTGCCTTGAGTATCTTGCGGATGTGCCTTGCCTGCGATAATTATTTGAACAGGCTTTTCTGGGTCGGTTAAAATCTTCTTTAATCTTTCCATATCGCGAAACAGAAGAGTGGCGCGCTTATATGGGGCAAATCTTCGGGCAAAACCAATAGTCAAGGCATCAGGATTCAAATATTCATTGATTTTGTTCAATTGCTCTGGCGAAAGGAATCCTTTTTGCCTTTGCTTTAAGTAATTCCTTGCAAAAAGGACGAGACGGACTCGACGGCGTTGCTTTTCTCTCCACAATTCATCCGAAGAAATCATATCAATCTTGTCCCAGAGTTCCTGGTTGTCGGGTTCAATGCGCCATCTCGGGGTCAAATATCGGTCGTAAAGTTCTGCGAACTCTCGACCAACCCAAGTCATTGTGTGAACACCATTTGTAATGTGTGAAATGGGAATCTCGTCTTCGGGAATGTCTTTCCAAAGGCTGTGCCACATTCGGCGAGCAACTTTACCATGAAGTTTGCTAACTCCATTTCGATAGCTCGACAAACGAAGCCCAAGAACAGTCATCGAAAATCCTTCGTTCGGGTCGTATTGAGTGCTTACCTGACCCAGCGAAAGGAGCTCTTCGATAGATATCCCAAGCTCATTCACATACTTTTCAAAATATTTTTTCACAAGGCTTTGGTCGAAAACTTCGTTGCCAGCGGGAACTGGTGTATGAGTTGTGAAAACAGAGGTACCAATTACAATTTGCTTGCCAGAACGAAAGTCGATATTATATTTTTTCATAAACAAGCGAATTCTTTCCAAAAGGGCAAAAGCCGCGTGTCCTTCGTTCAAATGTAGAACTTCGGGTTCAATTCCAATGGCTTTTAGAGCACGAATTCCGCCGATGCCAAGAATGAATTCCTGTTGAATTCGCGTTTCACGAGTACCACCATAAAGCTGGTCGGTTATATCACGATATTCGGGAATATTTTTATCGATATTCGTGTCGAGCAAGAATAGGGGAACTTTCCCAATTTCCATTCGCCAAACTTGTGCATAAACTTTGCCCAAGGGGAAATCAAGGTCTATTATAAGTGGGTCACCATTTTTATCTCGCTGCAATATTAATGGCAAAGAGTAGAAGTCGTTTGGAATGTATAGTTCATTTTGCCATCCGCTCTGGGTTAGTTTCTGGCGGAAATAACCTTGCTGGTACAGCAATCCAATTCCAACCAAAGGCAAACCTAAATCGCTTGCGGTTTTCAGGTGGTCTCCCGATAATATCCCCAAACCACCAGAATAATTTGGGAAACTTTCGTTGATACCATATTCTGGGCTAAGGTATGCAATAGTGCCAACTTTATCGATCCCAAGTGTGCTATACCATCCTTCGGACTCTAAATATTTAATGAAACTATCATAAACCGAGTCCAGAAAAGCCACAAAATCCTTTTGATTAGCAAGGTCTTCTAACTCTTCCTGTGTCAGTCGGTTAATTAACAAAACAGGATTATGATTTACTTCGTCCCATAGCACATTGTTCACACGGATAAAAAGTTCCTTTGCGTTGTAGTTCCAGCACCACCAATAATTATAAGCAAGTTCTTTCAACTTCGCTATTTTCGATGGCAACTTCGCTGTTACGATAAATGTTTGCACTGGTTTCATATACTCAAACCTATATTTTCAAAAAATTAAAATAACTAAATCATAAAATTAGTATTAATTTTATTAATTTAAAAATTGATTTGTAGATTATGGATATTCAAAAAGTTGTAAATATTTTGAAGTCTGGTGGTGTGATTGGTTTTCCAACCGACACGGTCTATGGCATCGGTTGCGATATTTTCAATTTTTCAGCGGTGAAAAGGATTTTTGAACTAAAAAGGCGAGAAGCAACAAAACCTCTTGCTGCACACGTTGGTTCTTTCGACCAAATCGAAATGGTAGCTTACACAAACAATAAATACTTCAAGGCACTTGCGGAAAAATTCCTTCCGGGACCTTTGGCAATCATTCTTCCAAAACGGAAAAATGTTGATGATGCTGTTACCTGTGGATTTCCGAGCATTTCCATTCGCTTTCCCGATTGTCTCGAAGCAATCGAGCTTGCAAATTCGCTTGGGGTACCTATTGCTGCTACCTCGGCAAATATTTCGGGGATGCCCTCGGCAATACATCATCAAGATGTGTATAAGTATTTCCCTTCGGAACTCGATTTTGTTGTCGAATCGGGTTACACCAAATATCGGATAGAATCAACAATTATAGACCTGACTGCTGATTCGCCCAAAATCCTTCGCGTCGGTGCCGTCCCCATCGAAAAAATCGAAGCGGTATTGAACTTGAAGCTCAAATAACACTGCATCGCTGTGCCCTCTGTAGAAAATAAGTTACGTAGGGGCGGCCGGCCGGTCGCCCCTACAATTTCCCAGACATCGGATGTTTCAAAAACATCCGATGTCTTTCCGCAAGGCGAGCGCAGATTATTTCAATCGCATTTGACCTAACAAGTGACTTCCAGACATCGGATGTCTGGCAGACATCCGATGTCTAATTGTAATGAATTCGATTAGGGAAACGAGATCGGTTTTGCGATTATAATATCACGTTGGGCCGAAAATTTTTCCCCCTACAATTTCCCAGACATCGGATGTTTCAAAAACATCCGATGTCTTTTTGGAAAGGGGGCACGAACGAAGGGTCACGATTATATTATTGGGGCGAATGATTATTCGCCCCTACATTGAATCGTGTGATCAACAATAAATTAACCTCTGCATACCACAAAAATGCACAAAGCCGTTTATTTCAATATCAAAATAGTTTTTGCAATTCGTTTGGAGCCAATGTTGAACTGAATTCCGTAAACTCCCGAAGGCAAAGACTGAAACAATTTGCCAATGCTTATTCGATTTGTTCCAGCAGAAAGCTCCAACTTTATATCCCAACAAATATTTCCATAAATATCCACGGCAGATATTGTCGCAGTTGATGGATTTTGAATTACAAACAATGCTTCGTTTGAACAAGATTCACATAGTATCTCGGGTATAATCATTTTTTGCTCATCAACAAAATCTTTATCATCGACACTCAACGATGTATCTGCATATCCAACAAATATATTATCGAACCAAACTGTTCCAGAATGCCTACGAAATAGACAATAAACATTAGCCGAAGCCAAAGGCTTAGGCGGATAATACACTGCTTCGGAATACTCCCAATCGTGAGTACCAGTCGAAAACTTTGCGGTTTTCCCATACCAAGGTTCCCCGTCTGTGAGAAAGAAATCCACATAAATTGAATAATCATTGTCGGGGTTGCCCGAGACATTTTCGGCTTTCGACCATCCTGAAACTTTTACAGGAAATGTAAAATCTTTCGGGAAAACGATTTTTGTATATAATCCGCAAGCATCGGTATCGGATTCATTGGTAAATTTTACACACTTTTTCAAATGTTGTGCATTCCCGGGTGTAGAATCATACACAAACCAATCCATTTTGGAGCCAGGGTTGTATTTGTTCCAGCGGTCAGGCACTCCATCGAAGTCCAAATCATATTCAAAACTAAAATTGGGAACCAAATTCGTTGTATCGATGTTTTCGATAACCAAAGGTGCATATCCAACCGAAAAAAGCCCAGTTGTGGAAAAAACTACAAAAGGAATTGTAATGTTTCCCAAATTTACCCCGGCTGGCAAATCTATGCTTCCAGAATACATCGAAAACTCGGGGCTCGCAGGTGTGCCATCGTTCTCCAAGTCTAAATCCTGTACTACTCCAAGATTTGTCAAATCCACCGCTACATAAAGAGGCAAATTGGGATTGGACTTGAAAAAGTCCGACGAAGAATCTGCTGCTTCGACCGAAAATTCAAATGTCAACTCATCGCGGCTTTTGGCTTTGATTTTCGCAACCGGATTCTTCCACACTGGCGACATCAACTTGGTTTCGCCCACATTACCTTTTAGCACTATTTTTGCACTTCTTGGTGGCAAAATGGAATCGCTCTTAACAGAAAATAATTTTCCACCATTGACAGTCAAAAATGTATCGACCTGAACCTGATATTTCCCTTCAATTTCTGGTAGTATCACTCTATCCGTTGGATTTGGATTGACATAAACCCAGCACTTTTCGAATTCTCGCATATAGTAACTCTTTCCATATCCATCGACCTTTGCCAAATCATCAATTGAACTGACAGCACTTGTAAGTGGTTTCCCCGTTGGAATGTCAAATTCGGGGAAATGTGCAAATATTTGGTAGTTCTCTGCATTCCCAAAGTATGAATTCGTATCGGCAACAAGTAGAAAAGAAGCAAGAGAATAAATTCGCGGACCGGCAATTCTTTTTTTAATCCCACTCAAGGGAACCCACCATTTCCTATAGTCCTTTTGGCACTGAAGCCCAAGATTGCATTCCAACTTCCAGCTATTCAAGCTGGCGAACCCCCCCCAAGTGCTATGGGCGAAGCCTTCGGTCATCCCTCCATCGGCTACTTCAAGAAATCGAAGAGATTTGCCATCTGAAAGCCCATTAAAAATTAACGGCTTGCCCCCTATTGCCTCTTTTATCTCTTTTAAGAAAGTATTAACCCCTTCGTACCAAACAGAATCATTGTAATCAAAAGGTGGATATGCATCGACACCCCAACTTCCAACCCTAGTCCAAGTGTCATCGGCAAACAAGCCATTGTAATCCTTTGTTAAGGCTTTCAAAACTTGCTCAATGTAACTTTTTCGCCACAAAGGATTCACTACATTCATTACATAGAATCCATAGGTTTGGTTCATACTTCGATTGTTGACATTTGTTGTCCAATATCCCGATTGCGGATAACGATATTGTTTGCCATCCTTGAAACAAACCATATAAGCTTCCACCCCTCCTTTGCTACCTGCATTGTCGAAAAATACTTCGAATTGAATCTTATTTAAATTAGAATTGTAAACATATTTTTCACCTTCGCCGAATTGATTGTTGTTGTTGACATCAACAAAAAGCCAAACACTATCGGGTTGAACTTTCGAAATAAGCAAAAATATATAACTAACAATGGAAAAGCCCGGACTCGAATTGTCCAACTCTAAAAGCGCTGGAACATATAAAGGAATGCTCTCGTCGAAAAATAATTTTACAGGGAAACTATAATCAATTTCAGCAGTATCGCCCAGAACCGTTTTCAGTCGAACCCATCGAGCAGATTTTGGCAAAGAAATCGAAAGCTCGGTGCCAGCGACAATCGTATCCGTCGGGTTATTTACCTCTGTGGAATCGAATCCCCAATAAAGTCGGTATTTCACCGAATCAGGATGGAATCGCCTATCTCTCATCCAGTTGAATTTCCACTGCTTGTTGAAAGAAACAGTCAAACACGCCGGCTCGGATGTATGCAAAAACGTCCACTCTTGTAGGTTAACATCATTAAACTCGCTATAACTGGTATGCAACGCCACTATGTCCTTGTAATACAAAATCAAATAATCTTTGTCGAACTGTCGGATGAACCTTCGCTCTTTGTCCGAAGCTTCGTCGAGAAAACTAAAACGCTTGTAAGCCAATTTGGTCAGGAAATAATCGGATTTGATTGCATAATAATTCACCAAATACGACTTGATGAACTGCGAGTTGTATTCATTTGGTAAAGACAACAAACGAACAGAACTCAAAAACAGGAAAATAAAATACAAAATTTTCATTTCACACCCCATTTAACGATAATAAATTAACAAAAATCTACCATTTGTTCCAAATCTTTCCCCATTTTTACTTGAAATTTTTTTCCTTTTTTGTATATTGCTATTTGAACTTCAGCAGAATTTGGAAATGTTTTGGCGTTGGTGCCGGAATGCCTTTTCTAATGTTGCGAAGCAGGGAATAATTCTGTTGCTCGAACCCCCTTTTGTGTTTAATCCCATTTGCCAAGCAGTAGAGAGAGAGAGAGAGAGAGAGAGAGAGAGAGAGAGAGCACTTCATCTCGGAGAAATCAGTCTGAATTACATAAATTCTGTTCAAATTGTCGTGGACCGCCAAAGGGCACTAGCTGGGGAAATTCTTTTGCGATATGTTCAATCAAACCTTCGTGCAAAAAACATTGGACTTCGCTTTTGAAAATTTGTTTTTGTTAAGTAATTTTGTTAAACAAAATTAAAGGTAAAAAAAATGAAAAAGATATATTTTGTTCTGTTGTTGACAATATTTTTAGGCTTTGTTGCAGGGAACAAAGCCAGCGGACAAAGTGGTTGCGAAGTTTGTGCGGGCTATTCAGAATACCAATATTGCTACATTTTAGATTTTCAAGTGCCGGGTTGCAGCACTCCCTCGCACGCAGTTTTTTGCTACGATGCCTCCAACTGCCCCAATGGAATCACTATACAAGTTGTAGAACTAGATTCTGACCCAGCCTGCGAAGATGCATCTTGGGATTATGTTCATCAATGGGTAAAAGATAATATTCGAACGCTCTGCGGGAACAAACCGTGCAATGAACCACCCCCGGCAAGAATATATTATTCCGTTCCCATTTGTGGCAAAGTAACCTGGTTAGGAACTGTTGGACCTAATGGAAGAGTTCGCTATAGAGCCTATCCAGGAAATTGTGACAAAAGGTGCACCTTTGTTTATGATATATGCTACGATTATGAGCATAATATACAATTCATAAATGAAGTTAATCATTACATAACCGGGAGCGGAAATTGTGATGCAATTGGCTATGGTTCACCTTCTTTGGCGGGTCAATGGAACTTAAATTTTAATTCAAATTATCCATATACACCCGGAATAATTTGGGAGCTTGATTGTGTACAGGTCCTAAGCGTACATTGCCAATAAATAAGGAGTTATAATGAAAAGCAAAGTGTTGATTAGTGGAATCAACACCCGGCGGGGTAACTCCCGCTGGGTGTTAGTAATTTTTATTGCGTTTCTGGTGAATAATTTCGCTTTTTGCTTCGATTTCGACCTCTTGCCTCTTAAAACAAATTTTAATGGTGCCATTGCAGGCAAAAGAAATATTATTGTTTATGGGGATTATGGTTTGTATTTCCTTTCGACCGATGGCGGAAAGTCGTGGTCACAAAAAGATATAGGCATTTTTAAGCACATTTACAATATGTCTGCGTACAATGATACTTTGTGGGGTATAACCGAAGGTAATTATTTGATATATTCCCCCGACGAAGGACTTTCCTGGCATACTTTCCCCATTGATGTCGATACTGATGAAATAATTATAAATTTCTTGATTATAGATGACTTCTTCTATTTTCGTGGCAACAGGACAATTTATAAGTTCGACAGGAATTTGAAATTAATTTCCCAAATCACCTCCGATACACTTTTCCTGAACTTGAAACACCCCTTAAGCTATTATTTTGACCCAGATATTCCTTTCTTAAAGCTGGATAGTTATAAATATAATGTGGAAGGAAGGTTTTTTCATTGGTATGATAAGATTATTTTTAATACTAACACTCTTTATAAACCACCAAAACTCTGGTTTACAGATAAGAATTTAACAAAAATTGAGTCGATAAATGTTAAAGATAGATTTCCATTTAATGTAGACTCACTTTTTTTTATAATTAATGAAATTTATAATTTCAAAGGTCAAGATGTAATGAAAATATTTTATCATTTATTTTTTGTTGATTCTGCCCTATCGAAATTCACTTATTTTTTTGAAAACCCCGACTATTTGAATTATTTAGACTCAACAGGCGAAATGAATTATCGCAAAAGACGCGACATCTATGGAATTGCTCCCCATACAGTTTTACTTTATAAAAACAATTTATACGGAGAGTTTGCTTTGGACAGTAATCTTGACGAAAATGTAAATCCTCGCTCTTATGGTATATTTGGGGTTAAAAAATATCAAAAACTCAATGGCAAAGACACTTTCCTTTTGGTTGGGGATTACTACCGGCATATATACAGAACTTCTAATTATTTATTCGCCCACCCACTTGAACCAGGCGTTAATTATGCGGACTTGCGTTTCCTCCCTCTTCATCCTTTAAATATATTTTTGGATTCAGTTTTTGTTAAATTTTACAACTACAAAACACTGGTCGTCTCTACAAATTATGGGAAAGAATGGAAATTAGTTAGTTATTTAAAAGGTAAACCAAAGTATATTTATAACGACTCGCTCTTTTATTTTGTAAACGATTTTCCGAACGCATCGGACATCAATCACAGCCGGGATGGGATATTTTGGAAACCATTAATAGCCTACGATACGGCGACCAAAGTTCGTGAAATTGGGCAACGGTATTTTAGAGATTTGCAAGTCTTTTATCTCGATTCAACGGGATACGCCTTTACAACAGGAAGAATGGATTATGGTCCCCCAATGTTTCATATTACCTACAACTTTTGGGAAACATTTAAAGGTCGCAACTCAAATTTTTATCTTACCGCGGCTCCAAATGATATCCCCCGTTACGCAAGTAATGTTTGCAGGTTCGATTCACTTTTGTTGATTGTAATAAATGACACCAATAGAATCATTCCGAGTGACAAAGACCGTCCCAAATGGAATTATTTTGTTCACTGGATTTATTTGGGGGACACAAGTCTTAGGAAATTTCGTACTGTTTTACGAGATACGACGTCATTTTCGGCTGTGATTTACATTATGCCACGGACTGTTGGTGATTTTGATGCAATATGCATTGTTAGCGATACTACCGATACCACACGAACTACATTTGAAATTCGCAGGACACAGGATACGGGACGTACTTGGACCGTTTTGCATAAGATTGACAACTGGGGTCAAATCAGCCAGATTTATGAGTTGAACAAGGATTCGATTTTTATTACGCTGAAATTTCCCGATAGGGTCTATCTTTACGACAGGATACAGGACAAGTTGCAATTGCTATGGAAATCCGATTCAGGCGATTATCGTCCTTTGTTGATGATGCTTTCGGGGAAATTCTACCTTGTCGGGCGGGGGCTGTTCTTGGAGAATGCCGACCGCAGCGACCTCACCCAATGGCGGGAGGGAGAGTGGGACTACGGCAAGCCGAATTTCGAGAGCGTGATTTTCCGTGGGAATGTGGCAATCGCAGGGCTGAGCGATTCGCTGCGTCCGTTCAACTACTACAAGATTACATTGAAGAAGCAGGAGCCGAGCGTTGTCAAAGAGCCAACGGTAGAGAAGCGGTATTACACCACGCACTTCTGGGCGTCCGACCCATATCCCCAGCCTGCGAAGGTGCGGGTGAAGGCACGTGTTGCTTGGGACGGGAGTTTCGACCTGCGGGAAGCAATCGACGGGGTGTATGACACGATGGGACGAAAGGTAGAAGGGAAGGAGCAAATACGGGTGGACGCCCGGAGCACAACCAGCGGGGAGTTGGAATGGGAATGCAGTGGCATCCCCGCAGGGATATACTTCATCCTCATCCGCTGGAGCGGCGGAAGCGAGACCGTAACCGTAGTGGTGGAGTAAGCTTCATCCGAAGATGTTCTTGAAAAGACATCGGATGTTTTTAAAACATCCGATGTCTGGGAAACTTGTAGGGGCGACCGGCCGGTTGCCCCTAGATCGTTGGAACCTCGGAAACACCATTTTTGGGGTTTGTTCTCACCAACGGTATTCATCACGGTTAGACATCGGATGTCTGCCAGACATCCGATGTCTGGGAAACTTGTTGTTTGCGGTGGGTGAGGGACTCGAACCCCCACAGGCTTTCGCCCGGCGGTTTTCAAGACCGCTGCACTACCATTATGCGAACCCACCTGCTTATCTACCTGCAAAATTAATGAATTTTATCGAATCAAATATGAAACCTAAGACGTGTTGAACCCAACATAATTGCAATTTTTTTAAGCAAAATTATTTCCCAAACTAATATGCTTCAATCTTTTTTAAATGCAAAAAAGCTTATTCATTTAAATACACTTATTATTTTATCCTTGTCTTTACATTTACTTCCACAGTTCGGCAATAGAAGCGACCTTCGGGCAGGTTGTTGTCGTAAAGGAGCCGTTCTTGTCCTACGCCAATTGCTACTACATCGGGACGATTCAGCGCTTCTTTGACCGCATCTGCACGGCGCTTGGACAATTGCTTATTGTACTCGGGCGTTCCCGTTCTATCGGTATAGCCGATGATTTCTATCTCCGAGTTTGGCTGTATGCGTCTTCTAATAAATTCCACTATCTTTTTGTTAATCCCCTCGATTGTGGCTTTGTCGAAATCAAACAAAATCAAACTGAATTTTTCTATCTTGTAGTCCCCTTCTTTTCGAACCAAAGTGTCTGTAATCTTAATTACTTCTATTGGCTGGGTTTGTGTTCGAGTTACATTTGTATTTCCCTTCTTGTCCTGTAAAAACAATTCGCCAACAACAGGCTCGGGTGATTTCGGTGTGATTTTTTGGTATTGAGACAACACCCAGTCCACTTGTGGCTGAATTTCTCCGGTCCCCTCGACTATGAATTTATTTGCCAAATCGGATTGTTGGTAACCGGTGACAATCCACTTTGCAATGCCTGCCTCACTTTGAGCTTGCAACTTAAATCGGGCAGTGGGCGGGGTGACTATCCGGTCGATTTTCTCGATAAATATCGGCTCCAAGATTTTATTGTTATCACTAATTATCTCGACCCTTCGATTTTCTTGAATTTTGTCGGGCTCATCTGGTGGAGTCGAGGGTTTCTGTGGCAAGTTCCTTGCTTCGATTATAATTCTTTCCTCTGCGATGTTCCACACTTTCACCAAATAGGATTTAACTTCTTCGGCACGGCGACGTGATAGTTCGGTATTCCCCTTCTCGGCTCCTTGCCCAGAATTACAACCAATCAGCGTTATCTTTGCTGTTGGGTATTCATTCAATCGCTTCCCAATTATGTTTAAAATGTTATGATAAATTTGAATTGTTGAATCGTAAAAAAGTTTTTCGATTTCAAATTCTTTCGCTTCGATTGGACTTAATTTAATGTATCTGTCTGGGATTTTGTATGAATTATCTTCAAAGAAAATATAATTCAGCAACGGGTCCAATCGGTTCGATATGATTTCTTTTACTTTGAATCTTGGGTTCGAAATTTCCATCCCCGATTCATCCAAGCCCACAATTTCGATTTTTCCCTCCAATGTATAAACTTTTGGGGTAAAAATTGTGTCAACTCTCGAAATGTATTTTGTTATGATAATTTCTTTATCTGTCTCTGCTCTTTCGACTTTTATTGCTTCCTTGCCTTTGGAAAATTTTTGTGCAATCACATCCGTTGCGATGCGAATTGTGTCGATTTGATATTTCTCACGATGTATTTCTTCTTTAACCACAGGCTTGGCTGGCGAATACTTTAACGAAACACCAAATGCCAATGTGTTAGCTTTCCATTTGTTTACCAATTGATGATTAACAATATTTGTCAATCCAAAATAGTATGATACTTCTGGTTCTAAAATGAATTTCGACCTTGTGTCCAAAGGAATAGAATAGGAAAGAGACAGAAATGGAGCTAAGTAGAGCGGATTTGCTTCTTGCAATGTCCCGCTGAACTTATTTCGAACACGCGAATGGCTATCGCTTCCATCGGGATTCAGAAATGTCCCATACTCTGCTGGCTTTGTGATTTTTTCCTCTTGTGAATAGTCTTTCTTAAATAAATACGAAACATTAGCGCCTACGTTAATATATAACCCACCAATTGGATTAAACTTTACTTGTGGTTCCAGTCCAATAATTCCCAGGGTCGATTCAATGGAATGTTGGAATTCCCCTTCCGTAGGCTCGCCTTCGACAATTATCGTTGTCTTTTCGTTGCTTATCAACTTTGCGCCTATGTCTCGATAAATAAATTTACTAGAAAGGTAAAAACTTGAAAAAAGGGGGATATCCACAACGGCGCCAAAACTCAATCCGCTTCCGGAACCATCCTTATAGCCCGGAGAACAACTCGGGCAATCGGGCAGTCTCTTGAAGTCCGCAATATGGCTATTCAACCCATAGCCCCCAAATATTCCATAGCGATTTCGCGGTGCATCCTCTTGGGAGAATAAGAAAAAAGGTATTACCAAAAGCAAAAACACTTTTCTCATCTCTATTCCCAAATAATTTTTAATACTTTTCTTTTCAATTCATTGAGAAATTGAACAAAATATACATCACCTTCTTATTATCAGCAGCTCTCTTTTTACAATGGTTGGGGTTTGCAATTCCACAAGGTACAAGCCGGTGGCGTAATTCTCGGTGTTCAGTGTGATTTCGACCTTGCTCGCTTCGGTATATCGACGCTCTTCTATCGCTACCCCTTGCCAATTGTATATTCTCAATATCGTTGTGCCATCTTCGACCAAATTTAATTCTATTTTCACATTGCCATCGCTCGGGTTCGGGGCTATCTTCAACAACTGCGTCACCTTGCTCGGATTGATTAACCGCTTGCCTCCTTCATTGCAAATGCCAAGCAGAGTGAATTTACCGTTTACTAATGATATATCGGCTGGACCGCCATTCGCTTTGGCATTGCTTAATTGCAACTCACAAGCTTCGGCATTTCCAAGTCCAACTATACATTTTATTCTACCTAATACATCGCCTTTCTGTGCGTTTGCCGGCAGGTTTTCTATCTTTATCTTTGCTGTTTTTTCATCTATTTTCTCAACTGCGTAGCCTTTTGGTGCAAGTAGTGTCGGATTGAATCTCAACTCAACATCGATTGTGCTTACACTTGCTTTCGTCAGGTTTTCCGCCTCGTTCAATATTATTGGCACTTCTATCTCGTCGCCTGCATAACCCGATACCTCTATTGTTTTCAACTGGGCTGTGGCATAGAATGAACTTCCCGTTACACTTACTTCGTGAACAAATCCACACGGCTCTCCTATAAGTTCAACTTGTTGATTTACTTTTGCCGAATCCGTCGGTGTATATTCTATTGTTATTTCGCTGCTTTCGTTTGGCTTTATTACCAGCGGGAACGGATTCCCCACAATTGCAAATGGCTGCTGTAAGCCTCGTATCTCTGTTATAGTTATCTCCCTTCCCGATACATTCGTTACAATAAGCTTCCCCTGCTCCCTGCTTCCCAAAACAGTTGAAATGATAACATCGTTGGCTTGCACTCTTGGCATTTCAACTTTCCCAGTTACATTTACATTAGTTTCTACTCCACAGGTATCAATAATCCTTATTGTCCTTGTAAAATTACCTTCTTGGCTTATTCCTGTAAATCGGCATTGTATTTGTTTGCTTGCACCAGTGTTTATGTTTATTATTGTGTCTGTTATGCCTATATCATTACCCGGGTGGCATTCTACTCTTGTTCGTATTGTTCCTTCATTGCTTATCGTGATTTCAAAGTCCTTGCTTTCGTTTGGACAAAGAGTTCCTAAATCTATATTACTCGTTGCACTGATGGATACCTGTTCCTTCCTTCCACTCAATTGCAATGTCATAACCGAATCCGGGTCGGCATTCGATTCAATGACAATTTCCGCAGTTTTGTCCCCCACAGTCTTGGGGCGAAATGTAACAACAATTGCCCTCGTGCTATCGGGTGGAATTGTTATCGGCAATGTTTCGTTTATCTCAAACTCTGTGCTGTTCGCCCCCGTTATGTTTATTGTTCTGATTACCAAATCCTCCCCACCAGTGTTGCTAATTTGGATTGTGTCATTGGCAAAAGTTTCGCATATTAAATTGCCACTTTTATTTATCGTAGACAGTATACTTGCCGGAAACGGTATTCCTTTCCCAAATAATTCTACAATTGAATTTTGACAATCATCATTTGTAACAAATTCAATAAATGCTTGAACCCTGTTTAATTCCTTCGGCGAAAATCTTACTGTTATTTCTCTTTTTTCGCCGGGAGCCAAAGAAAAACTCCCTCCACCAGACAAAATACTGAAATATTCCGCGCCTATTCCAATTACATTGGTTTCGATTACGTTAATGGTTTTAGTGCTTCTATTTTCTATGACAACAGTGATTGTTGTATCCTTTAACTTTTTTACCTTAACATCTCCAAAATTAATCCTTTTTGTAATAACTTCTATACTTTTATCTGCTCCTATTCCAAATAATTTTTGGGTGAATTTATTTATTCCAGAATAAATATTCAAGTCTGCTGTTCTTAATCCAGGAGCGGACGGTTTAAATCCAATCTCTAGTATTCTCGATTCATTCGGTCCTAACGAAAAAGATGGGGGTGAAAATTCCGATACCAAATAAAAATCTTGTGCATCCTTCCCACTAATATTTATACTATCTATTACGAAAGGAAATGTTCCTGTATTCTTCAAATAAGATAAAAGTACGGTATCTTTATAAGAGCCAACACAAACATCGCCAAAATTAACATCAGTTGCTACTAGTTCTGGTCTAACAATTGACCATAGGCTATCGGAAACATCCGAAATTGTCTTTTTCCACATTTTAGACATAGTAATAAAGTTTTTATGCCAAAGTTTCGTGATTGGACCATAGTGTAAATTATTATTATTTGGGAACCATTGTGAGGTGAATATCAAACCACTGCCATAATGTATCAATTGAAGATAAAGTTTGAAAACACTCCTATCGCGCCTACAACCACCCCATTTTTGACAGTATGATGAGTTGGTTGCCTGGCCGTTCCACCCGTAAGTAATAAACAAATTCCAAAACCACAAAGAATCTATCTGAACATTCGAGCTAAATCTAAAATCTACTGAAGGTGTGCCCCTAGCTTGAGTTAGATACCAAATGTATTGTCCACTTTTATCGGGTTGTGTCGGAGGGTCCCAAGTTGGTACTCCCGAAAAAATCGGATGGTTCGTTATATTAGTTACATAAGCATACTTGTCTAAAACTGCCGGACCCCATCCACTACTGACAGCCGTTCCCAAACCAGCATACTGCAATAAGTATTTTCCAAAGCTTTCAACAATCATCATACCTCCATTTTGCACTGCTCCTAATATTTTTGACGCGACTGTTTTGTACTCAGTGGGTTCGCTTTCGAAACCAGCAATAATAACAGAATTGCTAAAATCAATTTTTGCTGCATCAGAGGCTGTAATCTCAAAAAAAGGAAAATTATATTCCCTGAGGAAATTTCTGAAATATTCAACAGTAAGGTCCTGAGTCGAACGCTTAAGTAAATAAATATTAGTATAAGAGTTGGTTGTAAATCCATAAGTAACTCTTCCCAAACACCTTTTACTAGGTGTATTCGGTACCCCTTTCCAGATATATTTTAATCCTGTGGCTTTATCCGTTATTAAATTCCAAGATGCTCCTCCATCTGTTGAATATTCAAGTTTTACAGTGTCCGTAGGCAACACACCTTCCCAGATAAAAACGGTATCAATTCCAACAATAAATTCTTCACCACCATTAGGATGTACAAGTCTTAAAGAATTATTTGCTATTTTACCTTTAAAACCAGCCGTTAAGTAAATTTTTTCTGAATAACAAGCATCAGAAATAATTTCCAACCAAGTTGAAACAAACCCAGAATCGGGGGCGGTATATCTTATTGTTATATCTCTGGTTTTATTTTTTCCTAATGTGAAAGGAGGCGGCGAACCCCCGTAATCTATTATTGTAAATCGTGCATTATTCGTAACAATACCTGATATAGTAACATCTCTATTAACTGCTTGAATTGTTATTGTAGCGTCCCTCATTTGGGGTGGAACGACTTCGCCAAAGTATATGCTATTCGGCCACACCTTAATTGTTGAAATTATTGACCCTGGTGCATCGTAAGTTATGGTTGTATTTAAACCGAGTGATAAATATTGTAACTCTACATTTCTTGAAATATTACAAGAGTAATCGCTTTTCCACTCAATTTCGCAAGGCTTACCAGAATTTTGAGCTAACTGTAATATTCTTAAATAAATAGCTCGTGCTTCTTCAACAGTTGTTACATTTTCAAACCACTGACCCCCTGTTTGGGTGCTTATGTCTTTTAGACATTGTGGGCAGGGCATTCTCAATGTTACAGCGTAAACAATTATTCCAGCCTGCTGAGCTTCGTTTATTATCCTTGCTGTCTGCGGTTCAAAATTTGGCATACCATCGGACAAAAACACAAGAACACGTTTATACTTCCCAGTTTCAGCAATCCTTATCACTCCGGCTGATTGTTCAATAAAAGCAGCATCATAGTTTGTTCCGCCATTTGGTGTTAATTTCTCAATAGCGTCTAACAAATCTGTTCGGTTGTTTGTAAAATCTTTAATAAGATAATTCCTATCATTAAATGCGGTTATTGCACATTCCCAAGGCCTATTATCTGGTAAACCTAACACCCAGGCCTTGCCTGCTTCTTTGGCTAAAAGAATATTATTTGTAATAGGGCATCCCATAGAACCTGAAACATCCATCACCAGCACGCTCGACAACGCCTGCGGTGGCTTCGGCGTCGGACACGAAACAAAGGTTATGTTGCGTTTTATTCCATTCTCCTTCAACTCAAAATCCGATGGCGAAAGGCTAACGATTTGTTTACCATCCTTATCAATAGCATAGAACTTCGCTCGAATGGTTGGGAAATTCGATGCGTCGATGTCGAACAAAGTGAGCGATTGGCTATATGCTACATAGCCAATTAGAATAAACAGAATTAGGGTCAATTTCTTCATTTTTCACCCCATTGAACCGTTTGTAAATTAATCAAAATTCGTCAAAATAAATAACACATTTTTCTTTAAAATGTTACAAGATAGAGGGGATTGAATCAAATGCCAAAAGTTTTTTAAATTTCTTTTTTATTTGGGTGGGAAATGAGAAAATTTGTTGTTTTTTTGGCTGTTTTGCTCGTGATTTCTGGATGCGCAAGATTTCGATTCGCCAAGGAGACCGTTTTCACTAAATCTGCACCTGCGCCAATTGGACCATACAGTCAGGCGGTCGTTTTTGGCAATCTTGTATTTGTTTCTGGGCAAATTGGGATTAATCCATCCGATGGTTCAATTAATCCCGATATTGAACAGCAATGTAGGCAAGCATTGGAAAATATCAAAAACATATTGTCGGCGTCGGGGAGTAGCTTCGAAAATGTGCTGAAAGTTACAATTTATCTGACGGATATGAATGAGTTTGCGAAAATCAATCAAATCTATTCGGAATATTTCCAGAAAGACTTTCCCGCGCGCGAAACCGTCGAAGTTTCGCGTTTGCCCAAAAATGCAAAGGTCGAGATTTCGGTCGTAGCCTGTAAGTCGAAGAAGAAGTAGCTACATTCGCTCGGGAGCGTCGACCCCAAGAATTGTCAGACCATTTTTCAGAATCCTTTGGGTAACCCGAGCCAATTTGAACCGAGCAGAAAGAATTGGCTCGGGACTCCCAATAATCCTACAATCGTGGTAAAATGTATGGAAAGCGGTTGCAATGTCGTAAAGATAATCGGAAAGAATTTGTGGCTCGAATTTCAATGCCGCTGTCTCGATTATCTTTGGGAACATCCTTTGAAGTTTAATTAGATTAATCTCCTGGGGCAAATTCAAGCAATCGGTGGGTGAATTTTCATCGAATTTGATGTTTCTTTCCTTTGCTGTGTCGAAAATTGAGCAGATTCGGGCATAAGCATATTGCAGATAGAAAACAGGGTTCTTTTCGCTATGCTCACGGGCAAGATTCAAATCGAATTCCAGATGGGACGAAACACTTCGCATCAAGAAGAAGAAACGAACGACATCGGGTCCCACCTCCTCGATTAACTCATCAAGCGTGTAACTGCGTCCGCTTCTTTTTGACATTTTGACCTGCACGCCATTTTCCATCAATGTAACAAACTGATGGATGACAACCTTGACCTTTTGGTCGTCGAAGCCGAGCGCACGGATACCCGCTAGAACGTCTGGCACCGTAGCTATGTGGTCAGCCCCAAAAATATCGATTATTAGGTCGTAGCCGCGAAGGAATTTTTCGCGATGGTAGGCGATGTCGGGCAATCGGTAGGTTGGTTCCCCGGTGGATTTAACGATTACCCTTTCCTCGTTCAAACCAAGCTTAGTCAAAGCCAGCCAAAGGGCACCATCTTTTTCGTAAACAAGATTCTTTTCGCAAAAGATTGCTATAACCTCGTCAATTTTCTTATTACGATACAGGCTATCCTCGTTGTAAAAGGTGTCGTGGAAAATTTTCAGTTTGGCAAGAGTTTTACGAATTTTGTCGAAGCACCACTCTTCGCCAAACTTCTTGCAAATTTCCAAATTTTCGGGCGTCTCGGGTATTAAGCTATTACCATATTTTTCTATCAACTCCTGAGCAATGTCCTTAATGTAGTCGCCGAAGTAGCCATCTTCGGGGAAAGGGAAATCGGCTTCGCCAAGAAGTTGTCGGTAGCGGGCGTAAATCGAACGGGCAAGATTGGTCATTTGCTTCCCCGCATTGTTAAAATAGAATTCTCGGGTCACTTCGTAGCCCAACCAAGAGTACAAATTCGCAATGCTGTCGCCAATGCAAGCATTCCGACCGTGACCCAGATGCAACAGCCCCGTTGGATTTGCACTTACATATTCAACATTTGCCCGCAATCCTTTGCCTAAATTGGACTTGCCAAAGTCATCTCCCAATTGATAAATCCTTTCGAGCTCTTGACCATAAAAGTAACTCGTAAACTTTAAATTAATAAAACCCGGACCGTCGATTGTAACTTTTTCAACAAGTTTATTATCGAAATTCAACTTTTCGACGATACTATTAGCAATTTCACGAGGATTTTTCCGAAGTTCTTTGGAAAGGATTAAAGCAACGCTGGTGGCGTAATCGCCGAAGTCTTGGTTTTTCGGCTCTTCGAATCGTAATTTCGAAGTGTCATTTATTCCAATTGCTTGCAAAGCTTTTGTGAACTCATCAACAATAAATTTTGGAACCATTAACCCCTCTAAACAGTTTCTAAAATCTTGCCTTCTATTAAAAACTTGGTTTTATCTTGAACTGGGAATAATTTGCCATCTTTGGAGAGTTTATAAAAATTGCCATCGCCCCAAAGCCTTTCAATGTTGTAAAATTTTCGAGCATTGTAATGGAAAATATGGAAAACTACATCGAAAAAGTCGAGCAAAATCCAATAGGCAGAGGTTATTCCTTCGACTCTTGGCTTTTGAACGCCTTCCTTCTTGCATCTTTGTTCCACTTCGTCGACAATTGCCCGCATTTGCACATCGGAGTCGCAAGAACAAAGGACAAAGTAGTCCGCTGGCGCCGTCTCGATTTCGGTCAGTTCAATCACAACAATGTCGCTGGCGATTTTGTCCATTGCTATTCTTGCACACCAGCGTGCCAATTCTTTCGATACTTGCTTCTTCTTTGCCAAATTCCTTCCATTCAGTTAAACAAACTTAAAAAGACGAATTAATTTCTAAATGGGTTTAAAAGTTTATAGTCTTTCCCCAGAACAATATGACAATAATTTCGCAAGGAATCGTTCAATTCTAAACTATCTTCGGCAAGACCAATCAACTTGGCAATGTACTCTCCAAATTCTTTACTATTGTTCGAAACGATAATTTTGCTTTTGTCAACCTGAATATTGAAATTTTGAGCACTTTCGACTTTGAGGTCGAAATTTCCAAGGAAATTTTTCATCTGGCGGGCAATCCCGCTAACATTTGTCCCATTGTAAATCCTTATCTGAAAATTCGTGAAATCCAAACCATAGTTTGAAATCTGTTTGGGATTAGAATCGCTTTCTTTAAAGTATTTCAAATAGATAGACCCCAAAAAGAACACAAAAATTAAAACACTCGCAAAGAATATTGACAAAATCAAAATATTTTTTAATTTGCTATGCATAATTTTCAAAATTAAGCAAAGTTATTGTAAAAAACGGATAAAAGTATGGGTCGGAATGTTATTTATGGACAAATTCTGAATCCAAAGCCTAACGGCGAAATTGAGTTTATTAAAACCGGCTACTTGGAATTCGACGAAAATTCCGGTTTAATTACAAACGTTGGCAAAGCCGATACAAAGAAGTTCACCGAAAACGGCGGGGAAAAGCAAATTATTATTCCCGGGCTAATCGATTTACACAGCCATATCCCTCAACTCCCCGGAGTTGCAAAGAACGCCAACGAACTCCTTCCTTGGCTGAAGAACCATATTTTCCCGCTCGAAGTAAAATTCCAAAATGTTGAATATGCCGAACGCATCGCCCGGTTCTTCTTCACCGAGGCACTCCGCTTTGGAACAACTACAATTGTTGCTTATGCCTCGGTGCACAAGGACGCAACGGATATTTCGTTCCAAGTGGCTCGCGAAATTGGTATTCGCGCCTTCATCGGCAAAGTGATGATGGACAGAGATATGAAAAGGTATCCCGAGGAACTCCCTCTGATGGCGCGGAATATCAAGGATTCTCTCGATTTAGCCAAGAAGTGGCACAACGCCAATGGCGGATTGTTGCAATACGTTTTCACTCCACGCTTTGCCGCTTCTTGCACAATGCGTCTTTTACAAAAGACTGCGCAGGTGGCAAAAGAGGGCGGTTTCTTTATTCAAACACATCTCGCCGAGAACCAAAGTGAAATTCGTTTCATCAAATCCCTTTTCGAAAAGGAACGGCACCGAGTTCCAACGAACACACACATCTTTAAGAAAAGCAACCTTTTGGGCGAAAAAACTCTGCTCGCCCACTGCCTCTACCTGTCGAATGTTGAATTGCAGATTATCGCCGAAAGCCAATCGAAAATTGTGCACTGCCCAACATCGAACATCTTTTTGCAGAGCGGGTTTATGCCTTTGCGTAGGTATCAGGCACACGATATCTCCGTTGGCATTGGCACCGACGTTGCCGGCGGATATTCTCTTTCGATGTTCAATTCTATGCGGGACGCTATCGAGACTTCGAAGATGGTGAATCTGATTTACGACAACCGCCCGACCCCATTTTTGACTGCGCCCGAAGCCTTATGGATTGCAACTTACGGCAACGCAAAAATCCTTCAACTCGATGGCAAAATTGGCAGTCTGGAAAAGAACAAAGAAGCCGACATTGTAGTAATCGCCACAAACTCTTCTTTCGACTTTTATAACAACCACAATTCTGCGGAGAACATACTCGAAAATCTGATATATCTGCCGCATACCTATACAATCGAAAAAGTCTTCGTCCGCGGCAAATTGATGGATCTCGTAGGGGGCGAATAATTATTTGCCTCACAAAAGTTCATAATCGCAAATCCCATGTCCGTGACCCCTTGCTAAAAGACATCGGATGTTTTTGAAACATCCGATGTCTGGGAAATTGTATGGGCGAAAAATTTTTCGCCCATACGAGATATTATAATCCCAAAATCGATTTCGTTTCCCAAACGGAATTCATTTTGGTTAGACATCGGATGTCTGCCAGACATCCGATGTCTGGGAATCCCCTTGTTCGATGAAATGCGTCTGGAACAAACAGCGATTGTCTTGCCAAAAAGACATCGGATGTTTTTGAAACATCCGATGTCTGGAAAATTGTAGAGGCGACCGGTCCGTCGCACCTATGAAAATTTTTTCAACCACCCTTTGGTATGGTTCCCTTTTTTTAAATTTGCAAGAATTTATTTGAAAAAGTTATGCAAGAAGGGAAATTATCGAAACCGTATTTAATTTCTGCGGAAGATTTAACCACCGACGATGTTAATTTGATTTTTGAACGAGGGCGGTTTTTTGAAAGCGAATATCTTTTGCGTTCAAAATTCAATGACCTCGAAAATTACACCGTTGCGCTGGCTTTTTTCGAACCCTCGACCCGAACTCGCATTTCCTTTGAATTAGCAGCCGAAAGGCTCGGGGCAAAAACTTTTTTGTTCCACTCCGCTACAAGCAGTTTAACCAAAGGCGAATCCCTGCTCGACACTTTGAACACATTGGATGCAATGGATGTGCAGATTTTCGTGGTTCGCCACTCGGCAGGTGGTGTCCCCGCTTTTTTGCAACGAAACACAAGCAAAATAATAATCAACGCGGGCGACGGTAAACACGAACACCCAACGCAGGCTTTGCTCGATGCCTACACTATTCATAAACATTTTGGCTACATCAAGGGACTTAATGTAGCAATTGTTGGCGATATTCTCCATAGTCGCGTTGCCCGTTCAAATATAATTCTGTTGAAGAAGCTTGGGGCAAATGTTGCTCTTTCGGGTCCGGGAACTCTTTTGCCACGCCATTTCAATTGCTGGAATGTTCAATATCTTAAAAATATCGACGAAGCTATCGAGTGGGCAAATGTGATTATGCTTCTTCGCCTACAAAACGAAAGAATGGATTCGGGGCTTGTGCCTTCGTTGGCTGAATTTTCCAAAAACTATGGTCTTACGCTTGATAGAATAAGCCGGAAACCCGAACTTGTTGTCCTCCATCCCGGTCCGGTAAACTATGGCATCGAACTACAGTATGAAGTTGTAGGCTTTCCCAATGTGCTAATTCAAACACAAGTTGCCCACGGTGTCTTCATTCGAATGGCTTTACTTTCCCTTCTAACAAAAACTTATGAGCCAAAATGAGATAAAAACCAAAAAAGTCTGGACAGTCCTTGAACTTATCGATTGGGGAACACAATACCTTCGCGATAAAGCATTCGAATCCCCACGACTCGTAATCGAATTGCTTTTGTCGAAAGTGCTTAACCTTTCACGAATAGAATTATATCTCAATTTCGAAAAACCACTAACAAGCGTCGAACTTTCGATTATTAAAAGTTACATAAAAAGACTACTTTCGGGCGAGCCATTGCAATACATCCTTGGCGAAGTACAATTTTTGAACTTCAAACTCAATCTCTTGAAAAAAGTGTTTATTCCACGACCAGAGACCGAAATTCTGGTGGCTACGGTACTCGAAGTATTTAAAGAACTCCGAGACAATCAGATGAAAATTCTCGATATAGGATGTGGCAGTGGCGCAATTTCTATTGCCCTTGCCGATTTCTTTCGTAATTCCAAAATCATTGCTATCGATATCGACTCGAATGCAATTGAACAAACTCTCGAGAACGCAAATTCATACAATTTAAAAAACATTGAGTGCTTAAAAATAGATATTCTGAAAACTATACCCGAAGGCAATTTCGACATAATTGTTTCTAATCCACCATATATTCCGTTGGCGGAGTACGAAAACCTTCCCCCGCACATCAAAAAGGAACCCAAACATTCGTTGACCGATGGTGCCGATGGTTTAACCTTCTACCGCCGCTTTGCCGAGATTTTCCCAACACTACTTTCCCCAAATGGCTCATTCTTCCTCGAAGTTGGATGGAATCAGGCTGAAACCGTTGCCTCAATTTTTCGAGAGAAAGGATTTGATGTTTTAATAAAAAAAGATTTTGAAAAAATTAAAAGAATTGTCTATTCTATTCGTTTCTAAAATACTTAAATTTGCATAGGAATATGAAAGCGAGTGAAGTTAGACAATCTTTTTTGGATTTTTTTGCATCGAAAGGGCATCGAATAGTTCCAAGCAGTCCCGTTGTTCCCCAAGGCGACCCAACTTTGCTTTTCACCAACGCCGGAATGAACCAATTTAAAGATGTATTTCTTGGAATCGGCACCCGTGAATACAAACGAGCAGCGGACACGCAGAAGTGCATCAGAGTAAGCGGAAAGCATAATGATTTGGAAGAAGTTGGCGTCGATACATACCACCATTCATTCTTTGAAATGCTTGGCAATTGGAGTTTTGGCGACTACTACAAAGCAGAAGCAATTGAATGGGCTTTTGAACTTTTGACAAAAGTTTGGGGGCTCCCCGTTGACCGCCTCTTTGCCACTGTTTTCCGAACAGACGACGAGGCATACGAAATTTGGAAGAAATTTTTGCCCGAAAGTCGAATTTTCCGTTTCGACGAAAAAGATAATTTTTGGGAAATGGGCGAGGTCGGTCCCTGTGGTCCTTGCAGCGAGATACATTTCGACAGAACACCCGATAAGTCTGGTGCAAATCTTGTCAATGCAGGCGACCCACGGGTAATTGAAATTTGGAATCTCGTTTTTATTCAATATAACCGAAACGAAGACGGCTCACTTATTGAACTACCTGCAAAACATATCGACACTGGTATGGGCTTGGAGCGAATCACTGCAGTTCTCCAAAATAAACTTTCGAATTACGACACCGACCTGTTTATGCCAATTATAAATAAAATCGAGAATCTTTCGGGGATAGAATATCCCAAAGATGTTTCCGACCCAAAGGGAATAGCAATGCGTGTTCTGGCAGACCATATTCGAACCTTGTCGTTTGCTATTGCCGATGGTGTTTACCCCAGCAACGAAGGTCGTGGCTATGTTCTTCGTAGGATTCTTCGTCGGGCTTCTCGTTTCAGCCGCAATCTTGGCTTTAAGGAGCCAGTTATATACAAGTTGGTTCCAACTTTGGTCGAAATAATGGGGGATTTCTTCACCGAACTTAAAACAGCCCAGAAAACAATCGAACTTTACATAAAGTCAGAAGAAGAAAACTTTATTCAAACTCTCGAACGTGGTATCGAAAAGTTCCAAGAAGTTGTTGAACAGCAAAAAAGGAACAACTCGTTTGTTATTCCCGGCGAAACAGCTTTTCTGCTTTACGATACTTTCGGCTTCCCGCTCGACCTTACTCAACTGATGGCAAGGGAAATTGGCTTTACCGTCGACACAGATACATTTAACAAAAAGATGGAAGAAAGGCGCGAGTTGAGCCGACAATCTGCTAAATTTTCGGCACTCGATACTTATCAAATTAGCCCCGATATTAAGACTATCTTCACTGGTTACGAAGAGTTGGAAACTCAGGCAAAAGTTTTATTTGTTGACGAGAACAAAGTGGTATTCGATAAGTCCCCATTTTACTTTGAAAGCGGTGGCCAAGTTTCGGATACTGGTGAAATCATTTTTGATGATATAAAATTTCGTGTAACAAATCTTGTTAAAATTGGCGATGCGATAGTTCATATTGTCGACAAGACGTTTCCAAATGCGGTTGGTAAAGAGGCTTTGCTCCGTGTAGATAGGCTTCGACGCTTGGATACAATGCGGAACCACTCTGCAACGCATCTGCTTCACGAAGCACTGGTGCAAGTCTTGGGTAGCCATGTTCGCCAAGCGGGCTCGCTTGTTGCCCCCGATTATCTCCGCTTCGATTTTAACCATTTCGCAAAAGCCGAGGAATCGCAACTTAAAGAAATTGAATCACTTGTTAACGAAAAGATTTTCGAAGCTTTACCTGTCCGAACAGATATTATGTCGCTCGAGGATGCGAGAACTAAAACCAAAGCGAAGATGTTCTTTGGCGAAAAATATGGCGAAATCGTTCGTGTTGTTTCGATGGGTGATTTTTCTGCTGAACTTTGCGGTGGTACTCACGTTCGCAATACTAACGAAATTGGTATTTTCAAAATATTATCGGAACAATCAATTGCTGCTGGTGTCCGCCGTATCGAAGCTGTTACCGCTCGCGGTGTTTATAAATATTTGCTTAATCTTAATGATGAAATTCAGGTTTTGAAGAACAAAACTTTATATCTTGAAGACACTATTCGTAAACTTCAAAAAGAGTTTCAAAAGATTGAAAAAGAGAGGATAAGAAGAGAAATAAGCGAATGGGTTTCTTCTGCAAGGACTTTTGATTCAATTCGATACATTGTTCGTGAGGTTGATGTAGAAAATCTCGATGAGTTGCGTGACCTTGCCGAAGAAGTCCGCAATACATTTGGAAAAAATGGCATTGCCTTCCTTTTCCTTCCCAAAGAAGAAAAACTTTACATCGCCTGCTCTGTTACTGATGACCTAATTAGCACTTATCCCGCTGGTAAACTTGTGAACCAAGTCGCACAGAAGCTTGGTGGTCGTGGTGGAGGAAAAAACCATCTCGCTACTGCCGGCACCAAACTTACGGATGAATATAAAACCTTGATAAAGGATTTCGATAAGATTTTTTCTTCAATTCTTACTTAATAATATTAAGGTATGTGGAAATGTGGAAAACTTAATCAAGGAGGATTTTAAATACTTAAAAGGTTTTAATTTAGTGATTTTGGATTACCATTCGGGAATGTGTAAAACATCTGAATTTTTTGAAGATTTTATGTTCCAAAGCAAACTTTTAAAGATATTTTAAACAAAAATCAACGAATTTTAAACAAAAAAGATAGAGTTTATTCACAAGTTTTCAACAAAAAGTTATAAAATGGAGAGCATATTAGAAAAAATAAAGAAAAAAGTAGTCCTTTTCGATGGCGGGATGGGAACCGAACTTTACAAGCGAGGGATTTTTATAAATCGTTGCTTTGAAGAGACTAACATTACACAGCCCGAACTTGTGAAACAAATCCATAGGGATTATGTCAATGCAGGGGCAGAAGTTATCGAAACAAATACATTTGGTGCAAATAGATTTAAATTAAGAAGATTCAATCTTCAAGATAAGCTTTACGAGATTGTAAGGAAAGGAGCCGAATTAGCACGCGAAGTTGCAGGCGAAAAAGTACTGGTTGCAGGTTCTGTTGGACCACTTGGAGTGCAAATTGAACCGCTTGGTCCAATAGCACGCGAAGAAGCCCAAGAATACTTCGAAGAAGTAATAAAGCCACTACTCGATAGTGGAGTTGATTTGCTAATTTTCGAGACCTTTATAAACATAGATGAACTTCGGCAGGCGGTGAAAGCAGCAAAAAGATTAACCGAAAAGCCGATTATTGCCCAGATAACAATCGATGAAGATGGAAATACATTAACAGGAACCGACCCCGAAACAACGATTAAGGAACTTGAGTCTCTTGGTGCGGATATAATTGGTGTGAATTGCACTGTTGGACCACAGATGATGCTAAATTGGCTCGAAACAGTGCGAAGCTTAACAAGTTTGCCAATATCGATAATGCCTAATGCAGGGAAACCAAAAAATGTCGATGGACGGAATATTTATCTTGCGTCGCCCGAGTATTTTGCCGAATACACAAAACTATTGATACAGGCAGGAGTTAACGTTGTTGGCGGATGTTGTGGAACAGGACCAGAGCATATAAAACGAATGGCTTCGTCTATTTCGGCTCTGAGTCCAAAAATTAAGTTAGAAAAAGTAGAGAAAATTGAAGTAAAAGCGGAACATAGAGTAAAACCAATAGAAAGAAGGGATAAATCGCGACTGGCAAGGAGATTGACCGATGGCAAATTTGTTAAATTTGTAGAACTTGTTTCGCCTCGCGGTGTTGATGCTTCGAAAGAGTTACAAAAAGCGAGGGAACTCTTTTACAATGGTATTGATGTAATCAATATACCCGACGGACCGAGAGCAAGCGCCCGAATGAGTGCTTTGGCTCTTGCTGTGAAAATACAACGAGAAGTAGGCATCGAAACAGTGTTGCATTTCGTCTGCCGCGATAGAAATGTTATCGGAATACAATCGGATTTACTTGGTGCCTATGCCCTTGGAATAAAGAACATTTTGGCAATCACCGGCGACCCGCCAAAACTGGGAACCTATCCCGATGCCACTGGTGTGTTCGATGTTGATTCGATTGGGTTAGTGAATATCCTTAACCGATTGAACAATGGCTTGGATATTGCAGGATACCCAATAGGGGAGCCGACAGGCTTTTTCATTGGTGTTGGGGCAAATCCCGTTGCTTTTAATCTTGAAGAAGAGTTCCGACGGCTTTATTGGAAAGTTGACGCAGGTGCTGAATTTATTGTTACCCAGCCTATTTTCGACGTAGAGAAATTCAAAGACTTTTTGAAAAGGATAGAACATTATCGTTTGCCTGTTATTGCCGGTATTTGGCCGCTGACATCATTAAGGAATGCAGAATTTATGAACAACGAAGTTCCGGGAGTGTCCATTCCCGAGCAAATCATCGAAAGGATGCGAAAAGTTGCGGACTCCAAAGAAAGGAGCCTCGAAGAAGGAATTGCCATAGCCCGCGAAATACTTCAAGAAATACGGGACAGAATCAATGGCGTTCAAATCTCTGCCCCCTTCGGCAGAATCGATATGGTATTTCAAACATTGGAAGGAATGGATTAAAAGTTTATGAAAATAAGTTGTAAGAGCGAATAATCATTCGCACCCTACGAAATATTATAATCCCAAAACCGATTTCGTTTCCCCAAACAGAATTCATTTTGGTTAGACATCGGATGTCTGACAGACATCCGATGTCTGGAAGTCCCCTTGTTCGATGAAATGCATCTGGAACAAACAGCACTCCACCTGCAAAAAGACATCGGATGTTTTTAAAACATCCGATGTCTGGGAAAAATGTCTGCAAAAAATAATATCATCAACTTCCACCTATGTTATTTGTTCATAAAAATTTGCTAATTTTGTAGTCTCTAAAGTTGTTAAGATGGTGGTAAAAGAAGTCGAGGTCATCAATCCTGCGGGGATGCACACGAGGCCAGCTGCCGAGGTTGTCAAGGTGGCGTCCCGTTTCAAATCCAAAATATTTTTGGAAGTCGATGGCTATTCTGTAAACGCTAAAAGTATCATCGGCTTGATGACTTTGCCCGCTGTTCAAGGAACAAAAGTTAAGATTATTGCCGAAGGTATCGACGAAGATGCTGCTACCGATGCTATTGCCGAGTTGTTCAATAAGGGCTTTAATGAAATTTAGTTTAAACCTTTTGGTTTTTGATGAGTCTTAATTCTAACAATGGCAAAGGTCAAATAATTTTATCTGGAATTCCTTCCTCTGTCGGATATTCCTGTGGCAAGGCTTTTGTTATAAAAAAATCTATCTTTAATTCAAAAAGAAGTGAATTTGCCGAAAACCCAGAAGAAGAGTTTGAACGCTTTACAAAAACTATCGATGAATACGAAAGTCAGTTGGACCATTACCTTTCAGTTGTTGGGAAGGAAAAAAATCCTGCCCTTGCAGTGTTGAACTCTGTTCGTTCAATTCTTCAAGACCCTTTCCTTCGAGATGAAATTAAGGAAAATATCGACAAAGGATATTCGGCGGAAAGCGCCGTTGAGATTGTTTTCAACAAATACAAAAATTCTATTTTAAGCATAAAGAATAGGATTTTACGGGAACGGGCATACGAAATTGAACAAATTAAAAACCAAATAATCGAGATTTTGCAAACAAAGAAGTTATCTACATACATTCCAGAACATTCAATTATTGTTGCGAATAGCCTTTCCCCCGACCAAGTTATTTACTTCCGAAACAAACAAATAGCGGGGATTATCACAGAAGTTGGCGGAATAACAACACATTCCTCGATACTTGCTCGTTCCTATGGTATTCCCGAGGTCATCGGCGTAAGCAATGCAACAAATATTATTTCAACTGGGGACGAAGTTATAATTGATGGATACAAAGGCATAGTTGTTGTCAACCCTGTTGAGAAAACCCGCGAAAGTTTTCGGCTAAAAGTTGAAAAAGAGAAAGAGCTGAAAAAAACTCTGGGCGAACTGATAAATTTGCCCACACAAACCAAAGACGGTAAGCACATAGACCTTCAAATAAATTTGAACACAAAGGACGAGCTGGAAAACCCAGTTATTTACCATTCCGATGGTTTGGGACTGGTGCGGACGGAACATCTTGTGCCATTGAACGAAATCTGGAACCAAAACAATCTTGAGGATTCCGAGAATTTTCAATATGAAATTTACAACGAAGTTGCGATGAAGATGTATCCGAAGCCTGTGGTGTTTCGTGCATTTGATTTAGGAGCCGATAAGTTCCCGAATTTCTTTGATTTCGCCGAAAACAACCCAATGCTTGGTTTTCGTGGCATACGCTTGTTGCTGAGCAAGCGTGGTTTTTTCAAGGCTCAAATCAAGGCATTTCTAAGGGCTTCGGTTCACGGGAATGTTAAGATTATGCTGCCGATGATTTCCACTTTGAGCGAGGTTCAGGATAGTTTGCAACTTATTGAAGAGTGCAAGAAGGAATTGGATGAAAAGGGAATAGAATATCACAAGGGGATTGAATTTGGAGTGATGATTGAAACTCCCGCAGCAGCGTTAATTGTTGACTTAATTGCTCCTTATGTCAATTTTATTAGTTTCGGAACAAATGATTTGACCCAGTATACCGTGGTTGCCGACCGGGACAATAGCTTTGTTAGCAACTATTTTGAACCATTCCATCCATCTGTTTTAAGATTATTGAAGAAAGCCACCGATGACGCCAAGAAAAGGAAGGTAAAAGTTGGTATTTGCGGCGAGCTTGCTTCCCATTCTTCGGCAACAGCTTTGTTGATTGGGCTGGATTTCGATTCAATAAGTGTTTCGGCTCCAAACTTTTTGCAGGTTAAGAAATGGATTTCGGAAATTAGTTACAAGGAAGCTCGCAAAAAGACAAGGGAAGTTCTGAAAAAGGCTTCTGCCTCGGAGATTCGTAAGTATTTGAATATTTCATAAGTTTTGTATGAAAGCAATTGTAATTGTTCCAACTTATAATGAAGCAGAAAATATTGCCAATCTTATCGACAAAATATTTTCGGTCGATAGCAATTTGAATATCCTTGTCATAGACGATAATTCACCCGATGGAACGGCGGAGATTGTGAAAAGGATTAGCGAAAAAGACCCCCGTGTCCATTTAATTCAGCGACCCGGGAAGTTGGGGCTTGGAACTGCCTATATCGAGGGGTTCAAATATGCTCTTGCCAACGGCTACGAGGCAATTTTCGAGATGGATGCCGATTTCTCGCATAATCCCGAGGACATTCCCCGATTCCTCGATGCCCTCGAGGATGCAGATTTGGTCATTGGTTCGCGCTATCTCACAGGTGTAAATGTTATCAACTGGCCCCTCCGCCGCCTGATGTTGAGCTATTTCGCCAATCTGTATACTCGCATTATCACGGGGATGCCTGTTCGTGATGCAACTGGTGGATACAAATGCTTCCGTGCCGAGGCACTGAAACAAATCGATTTGGACAAAATCAAAACAAATGGCTACGGCTTCCAAATTGAAATGAATTTCCGCTTTTGGGCAAAAGGATTCAGAGTGAAGGAAATTCCCATCGTGTTTGTCGACCGCAGAAACGGTGTTTCCAAAATGAACAAAAAAATAATTCTCGAAGCAGTGTTTTTGGTTTGGAAATTGAAATTATGCAAAATTTTTAAATGCCTTTGAACTACGATGCCAAACCCGATAAAATTATCCATAATTATTGTTAATTACAATGTAAAAGATTTTCTTTCGCAGTGTTTGGTTTCGATTAAGCAGTCCAATGTTAATTTCAATTACGAAATAATCGTTGTCGACAACAATTCGAGCGATGGTTCAGCAGAGTTTATCGAAAAGTTTTTCCCCGAAGTAAAAATTGTTCGGATGTTCGAAAACAAAGGCTTTGGTTGTGCCAATAATGTTGGTTTTTCCCATTCCCAAGGCGATTACCTTCTTTTGTTAAATCCCGACACAATATTGCAAGAGAACACTTTGCAGGTGATGATTGACTTTATGGAGCGAAATCCCGAAGTAGGCATTGCTGGATGCAAAGTGTTGAACTCGAACGGGAGCTTGCAACTTGCTTGTCGACGTGGTTTCCCAACTCCATGGGTTGCTTTTACAAAGCTATTCGGCTTGCAAGCCCTTTTCCCCAAAAGCAAACTTTTTGGGCGATATAATCTGACTTATTTAGAGCCGGACCAAATCGCCTATGTCGATGCTATAAGTGGTTCTTTTATGTTTGTTCGCCGAGAGGTATACAGTGCCTTGCAAGGCTTCGATACCGATTTCTTTATGTATGGCGAAGATATAGATTTCTGCTACCGTGCACAAAAGTTGGGTTGGAAGATTGCTTATGTTCCAACCACATCGATAATCCATTACAAAGGGCAAAGCACTCGGCGGAGCACAATCGACGAGACCTACTTCTTTTTCAAGTCGATGGAAATCTTCGCCCGCAAGCATTTTTCCGATTCTCGGTGGTTTGCGGGGTTTATCCGCTTTGGCATCTTGGTAAGGCAGTTTATATCGAAACTATTGAAGTTTAGAACTGAAATTTTGTTTATAATAACGGACTTGCTCTTTGCAAATCTTTCTTTGGGGCTTGCCAGCTGGATTCGCTTTGGTTCGGTGTTCAGTTTCCCCGATTATGCTTATCCGACGGTTTTCTTGGCATTGTCCTTTGTTGTGTTCTTTTCGATGATAGCAGTTGGGGAGTATTTTGAATTTGAACATAGCGTTTGGCGGGCATCCTTCGGCTTGCTTGTTTCATTTTTTGTGTTATCCTCGTTAACTTATTTCTTCAAAGAATATGCATTCAGTCGTGGAGTTCTGTTGTTAACCATTGGCTTTGCATTAATTTTTTTCAATGCTACGAGAATTGTTTACAATTTGCGGAACAAAATTAAAGGCTCATTAGCCCCAAGACGAATAGCCTTTCTTGGCGATAACGATATTACCCTTGCAATTATCAACGAGCTCGAAAAGAATCAAAATTCAAATGCCCAAGTCGTTGGGCTGATTTCGACCGAACAAGGCAATCTGGGGAATTCAATCCCCGTTATTGGCAATTACAAAGAACTGCCCGTGGCGATTAAGTCCAATCAAATAACTGAAATTATTGTTACCGACCCAAATATTTCTCGAATTGATTTGCTGAAAGTTTTACAAAAGACCTATCCGACAAATGTTCGGCTTTATTACGCACAAGTTTACGAGGATTATGTTGCCTCGGAAATAATTCGTGAGCTAACCAATGCTAATCCAGTTGGTGACAGATATAATCTGACAAGGTTTCGACAGCGTTTTTTCAAGCGAGTTTTCGACCTTGCCCTTCTCCTCTGGTTTTTTACAATTGGATTTCCCTTTTTATTTTTGTTTTTTGATAAAGGGAAAAGAAAAATTGTTAACTTTTTGAAAATTTTGGTAGGGGAAATGACTTTTGTTGGTCTCGATAAAGAATATAGGGAATTCTACGACAAGGAGCCATTGGTTACTATCTCCGAAGCACACAGGGGCGCATTCCTAACGCCAAGAACGAAGGAGAAGCTCAATCAATTTTATATCAAAGAGTATTCTTCTTTGCTCGATTTAGAAATTTTGTTTAAATATAGAAAGGGGAAAAATGGGAAAAGTTCCGCCTAAGTATCTTCTGGATTTCGAGAAGCCAATCTACGAACTGGAACAGAAGATAGAAGAAATGAAATCGATGAGCGAGGTTATAAATATCGATGACGAAATTGCGACATTGCAAGCAAAAATCGATGAGCTGAAAGTTCAAATTTACAATCAATTAACTCGATGGCAGAGAGTGCAAATTGCTCGCCACCCCGAAAGACCTTTAACGCTCGATTACATTAATAACATATTCACCGATTTTGTCGAACTTCACGGCGACCGCTGTGTCCGCGACGACCCTGCCATCGTTGGGGGAATTGCCAAGTTCAATGGCAGGTCGGTTCTTGTTGTAGGACATCAAAAGGGACGCGATACCAAGAGCAATCTTTATCGGAACTTTGGTATGCCAAATCCCGAGGGCTATCGCAAGGCGCATCGTTTGTTTTTGCTTGCCGAAAAATTTCGCAAGCCGATTATCACATTCCTCGATACGCCCGGAGCTTTCCCCGGTATGGAAGCCGAAGAGCGAGGACAAGCCGAAGCCATTGCGCGCAATTTGTTCCTTATGGCTAAACTTCGTGTTCCAATTATTGTGGTAATTATTGGCGAGGGAGCCAGCGGTGGTGCTATTGGAATTGGTGTGGGCGACCGAATTCTGATGCTCGAAAATGCCTGGTACAGCGTTATTTCGCCCGAGTCCTGCTCGAGTATTCTTTGGCGGAGTTGGGATTACAAAGAGCAGGCGGCAGAAGCCTTGAAACTTACTGCAAAAGATTTGTTCGAACTTGGCGTTATCGATAGAATTGTTCCCGAACCTTTGGGCGGGGCGCACAAAGACCATAAAGCTATGTTTAGTATTATGAAGGATGTTCTAACCGAGGAGCTCGAAGTTTTAATCGGTATTGACCCCGATGAGCTTGTTCGCAAGCGAAAAGAAAAGTTTTACCAAATGGGCGTCTGGAAAGAATTATGATAAAAGCAATAATAAATAATTGGCTTCGGAAAGCAACTCGGTGGATGGAGAGCTTTGCCAATACCCGTTATGCCCTTTGGGCTTTGTTTGGATTTGCATTCGCCGAGGCTTCGTTTTTCCCAATACCCCCCGATGTTTTGCTTATTGCAATCGGCATAGCCTATCCAAAGCGTTCGTTCACCGCAGCTCTATGGTGCTCTATTGGTTCTGCTTTTGGCGGAATCTTTGGTTATTTTATTGGGCATTTTTTGATGGAATTGGTTGGAGTGAAGATTATCAACTTCTACCATTTTCAGGATGCTTGGGCAAAGGTAGTCACAGCTTTCCATAGCGACGTTGGCTATTGGTTCTTGGCTGGGGCTGCTTTCACGCCTATCCCATACAAGGTTGCAACAATTGCCGCAGGAGCAACAAACCAGCCATTTGTCCCGTTTTTGATTATCTCCTTTTTTGGAAGAGGTTTGAGATTTTTCCTTGTTGGGGCTTTGTTCTATTTCTTTGGTCCACCAGTGAAAAGTTTCATAGATAAATATTTCGAAAAATTGACTCTGGCTTTTTTGGTGCTTCTTGTTGGTGGCTTTGTTGTGTTGAAATACCTCTTTTAATTCTATGCCTCGAATTGTTTACATTTTCAAAGGCGGTTTCCCTTGGGATGGTAGATTAGAAAAAATTTGTCGTTCTCTGCAAACCGCTGGGTACGATGTTTTGGTAGTTGCTCGCTGGCGAGCGAACGAAAACGAGCGCGAAACAATCGATGGCTTAAACATTTGGCGGATTGGATATAAAGTTCCGCCCAAACTTTCCTTGCCGTTCCCCGACAATCCGCTGTGGACAAGAGGACTGAAATCTATTTTCAATGAGTTCTCGCCCGACATTGTAATCGTCCGAGAGTTTTTCCTTGTTTCTTGCGTCCAAAAAGCATTGAACAACAAGAAAGTTCCTGTTTTAATCGATTTGGCAGAGCACTATCCTGCTGCTATTCGGCAGTGGAAGAAGTACAACGAAAATCCAGTTTATCGATTTCTGGCGCATAATGTAAAACTGCCCGACAAGTGGGAACGTCGGAATATTTCCTTGGCTGATGCAATAATCACCGTTTGCGACGAACAGAAAATTCGGCTTGTTCGGCAATACAACTTCAATCCGGATAATATCGAGATTATCCACAATACGCCCGATTTAAGTCTTTTCCCCAAAGTTCAAAGGAAACCAAAGCATTCTCCAAAAATATTTGAACATCACGGATTCCTTACAAGCGATAAGCCCATTGCTGAATTCCTTGAATTATTCGTAAAATTTGCAAGTGTGGATAAAGGTTTTGAATTCTGGATTGCTGGCGAAGGCGATTGCTTGCCAGAATTGAAGCAAATTGTGGAAACAAATAATGCCAAAAATGTAAAGTTTTTGGGAAAATATAATTTTAAAGAATTGCCAAACATTTTGAAAGATGTTGATATTGGCGTTGTCCCATTCCCCCCGAACGAGTTTAATAATCATACAATTCACAACAAAGTTTTCGACTTTATGGCTTTTGGAATTCCTCTGCTTGTTTCGGATGCAGTTCCTTTGAAAAGGATTGTCGAAGAAGCAAATTGTGGGATTTCTTTGCAAATCGACGAAACCACAATCAAACGCTTTTTCAATGGAATTGATGACTACGATTGGGAGACGCTGAGCCAGAACGCTTGGGAAATATCGAGAACCAAATATAACTGGGCTGTGGACGAGTCGAAACTTTTGCGGTTTTTGAGGGGATTTATCCAATGATTAGTTTTGTGGCGAACACAATTCAAGTGCATATTGCCTGCGAGCATCCATCGACTGGTCAGATATTGTTCCTTGCATTGAAAAGGTCTTCGGGTAATCCAATTTATCCCGGACTATGGCAAGCAGTAACGGGAACAATCGAAGCCGGCGAAACCGCTATTGAATGTGCACTCCGCGAAGTCGAAGAAGAAACAGGCTTGAAGCCAAAAGAAATCTGGACAATTCCATTTGTCGGAACTTTTTTCGACCCATACCAGAATTCCGTAAATGCAATACCCGTTTTCGGCGTTTTAGTGGATTATCAGGAGGGAATAAGGATTTCCTCGGAGCATACAGAATTTGCTTGGCTTTCACTCGAAGAATTTATCGAGCGAGTTCCATTGCCTTCGCACAAACTCGGCGCCCAATATTTTTGGGAATACATCCTCCGCTTTCCTCAACGGGATATGTTCAGATACAGGACGTGAGGAGAATATTTGGTCAGGCGATTACTCAGGACAATCCAACCAATATTTGAACTTTAAAAATTTATCATAATTTGCTCTATTGTTGGGGTAATTTAAAATTGTACTTAAAAAAACATACAATCATACACTGCAAAACATTTCGTTTTTGGATGTAGCATCAGAGGCAAACATATTTGAACAGGGAGTGAACACACAAGTTTGCCCCTACAAGTATTTCCCAGACATCGGATGTTTCAAAAACATCCGATGTCTTTTTGTAATGAATTCCGTAAGGGTCTGGAACGAAGGTTTTCGGTCAAGCCACCAAGTAATTTTATATCTTTTGGGGCGAATAATTATTCGCCCCAGCGTGTATTTGTCAGGCACGGAAGTTTAAAAACAAGCGATGTCTTTGTCTTGTTTAAATAAACGAAGATGGGCTAATTGGATAAGCCCCCCGACAATTAAGGAGGATAAAAAGGTTCGCACCTACAAGTATTTCCCAGACATCGGATGTTTCAAAAACATCCGATGTCTTTACACAATGAATCCATTAGGGTCAAGAACAAGGGTTATCGGTTTAGCCTCCAAATTTAATATCTTGTAGGGGCGAATAATTATTTGCCCCTGCGTGTATTTGTCAGGCACGGAAGCTTAAAAACAAGCGATGTCTTTGTCTTGTTTTAATTAAACGAAGAGGGGCTTATTGGATAAGCCCCCCGAACAATTAAGGAGGGAAAAATGAAAAAGACCAAAAATTTTGCTAAAACGCCAGCCTCGGGGCTTTAATCGAAATAAGAATATCGTTCGCCCAAAAGGTTTGCAGCCCCGAGGTATAGGCTGTTACAGCGTTATTTTTTGCCTTTCTTCTTTCCGCCAGTGTTCGTATTAACTTTTTCGCGCAGAGTTTTTCCCGGTTTGAACTTCGCAGCTTTCCTTGCGGGAATTTTAATGGTCTTCTTGGGGTCGCGAGGATTAATTCCTGTTCGCTCTTTCTTCTCGATTACCGAGAAGGTTCCGAAACCGACGAGAGTAACTTTCCCGCCCTTTGCGAGTTCATCTGTGATTGCAGCGAAAACGGCGTTGACCGCCTTTTCGGCGTCCATCTTCTTGATTTCGGCTCGCTTTGCGACTTCCGAAACCAATTGCTGTTTGTTTAAAGCCATGCTTCACCTCATTTTGTTTAACATACAATTCGGCGATTAGAAAATCTAATCGCCATTTCTATCTTAATCTCTTTGTTCCTTTGTCCTGATAATCGTTTCGAGAGTTTCCACTCCTAAGTCTTTGATAAATCTATTAAAGTTCCATAAAATTGTTCTTAACTTCTTTTTACACAACAAATTCATAGGTTTTGTTTTTTCAGCAAATGCAAAATATAAATTTTTTTTGTATTTGTCAAGTACTTTTTTAAATTTTTTTTGATTTTTTCAATATTTTTTTATTTTTTTTGAAAAAATACCAAATTTAATCACATATCCCCCCATCGAATATAACGCCATTGCAGTAATTATCAACGCCAAAATATATGTAATAGGCGAGAAAATTAATTTTTCCACCGTTTCGGGTGAAATCGATGTAAATGTGTTTCGGATGTATATTAGAAGCAAAATGTAGGATATGAAAACCATTTCGACAGTGGTCTTGATTTTAGCACTAATGGATGTTTTCACGGGGTTTTTGCTTGCCAAGCCGAAAATTCGCAAAAGCGTGGAAAATAAGTCCCGAGTGATGATGATTATCACCATCCACCAAGGGATTATGTTGTTTTGTGCAAAAGCAACGAGAGCAAAGTTTGTCAAAGCTTTGTCGGCAAGCGGGTCGAGGAACTCTCCCGAGCGAGTAACCTCGCCAAAACGGCGAGCAGCCCAGCCGTCGATTGTGTCGGTAATTGCCGATATAATAAATAGCCAGCAGGCAAGATTCACCAATTCCGCTTTGTTCGAGATAAACAAAAAGTAAATTACTGGCGAAATCAAAAGCCTTGCAAAACTGATGAAATTCGGGAAATTAAATTGTATCATACCATCGATAAAGTTTGTTCCGATGCCTTGATTATTTGTATGAATTCATTAACATCGAGCGAGGCTTTGCCAATCAATCCACCATTGACATTTGCCAACGAAAAGATTTCGTATGCATTTTTTGAATTCAGGCTTCCACCGTAAAGAATCAACACGGAATTCCCGCTTTCGCCGAAAGAATCAACAAGCAGTTTGCGAATGAAGTTATGCGCCTCGTCGATCTGTTCGTTGGTTGCAGAAATTCCTGTTCCAATTGCCCAAACAGGTTCGTATGCAATAACAATATTTTCTAATGTGCTTGAATCGATACCATCGAGCCCAATGCGAATCTGCCTTTCGAGCACATTGTTTGTCAACTGCATTTTTCGTTCTTTCAATGTTTCGCCAATGCAAAATATTGGCTTCAATCCGAAGTTCAAGGCATTTTTGATTTTCTTGTTTATTGTTTCGTCATCTTCGTGGAAATATGTCCTTCTTTCCGAGTGTCCAATTATTACATACTTACAATTAGCGGAGATAAGCATTTGGGGCGAAATTTCGCCAGTGTAGGCTCCTTCCTTTTCGAAATGGCAATTCTGTGCACCAATTTGAACAATGGTATTGCCAAGAATTTCGTATACATACGGAATATTCACAAAAGGAGGGCAAATTAGAACACTGCTGCGCAATGTGTTGTTCCCGAGCCAATTCAAAAGTTCGTTGGCAAAAGTTTGCGACTCCTCGCGTGTTTTGTTCATTTTCCAATTAGCTGCGATTAGCATCTGTTTCATTTTTTTACCCCACTAACTTTAAAAATTTTGTAATTGGTCAAGTTAACATCCGATTCAAAGCCATATCCACGAATTTCTTCGTCAGGAGTTATGATTTCGATGAATTCGTTTGAATATAGCCTTTGTGTTTTGTTTCGCCATTCAAGGAATGTTGTTCTAACAATAGTTTTTGGGCTGTCGGCAACAACGAGGACTTTCCCGAAAGCATACATATCCTTTGTTCTGTCGTTGATTTTTGCACTGTCGCAAGTGAGAGTACTTTGCCGGCGACCTGTTCGGCTAGAAAAGAATTCCACCCTGATGCTATCGAAAAGCAGAGTTTCGCTTCGCGCGAAGTAAACTTTTGCGACCTTCGCCCACAATCGTGCTTTGAGTTTCGATGAATCTAAAAAGTCGACAGATATGTTCATTGCTGTTTGGTCGGGGGGCTGTGCCAGTTTGTATTTGATTTCTTCGGCTGGTTGGCTTTCGGGCGCTTTCGTGCAAAATGTAAAGTTTATAGCTACTATCAAAAACAAAAAAAGTTTTTTCATCTACACTTTTAATATCTCAATCTTTATTAATTTCTAATTTACTTAAAATTCATTAAAAAGAAAAATGGCAAAAATTTTAGTTCTTGGATGTGGACTTGTTGGAAAAACAATTGTAAAAGATTTAGCCAAAAACCACGAGGTCGCCGTTGTTGATATTCAACTTGAGAACATCGAAACAATCTTGAAGCAAGCGGAAATTAAATTTTACATCGGAAATGCAGCGGACAAAGAGTTTTTGACTCCTATTGTTAAAGATTACGATTTGGTGGTATCTGCTGTTCCCGGTTTTTTAGGTTTCACTGTGTTGAAAAATCTGATTGAGTTGGGGAAAAATGTCGTCGACATCGCCTTTTTCCCCGAGAATGCGTTTGAACTGGACGATTTGGCAAAAGCCAACGGCGTCTCTTGTGTTGTGGATTGCGGAATTGCCCCGGGATTGAGCAATATGATTGTGGGCTACCATTCCTTTTTCGATAAGGTCGACTCGGCAACGATTTATGTTGGTGGTTTGCCATTCGAAAGGACTTTGCCTTTTGAATATAAAGCACCTTTCTCGCCTACTGATGTTCTGGAAGAATACATTCGCCCTGCACGTTTCAAAGAAAATGGGAAAATCATTACCAAGGAACCTTTGACCGAAATTGAGTATTTGAACTTTAAGGGGATTGGGACATTGGAAGCCTTCCTTACCGATGGTTTACGCACCTTGCTCTTTACTACCGATATTCCTGAACTACGCGAGAAAACGCTTCGCTATCCTGGCTATGCCGAGAAAATCCTTTTCCTGAAAGAGTGTGGGCTTTTGAGCACCGAGCCTGTGGAAACCCGAGACGGCAAGGTCGTTCCTTTGCATCTTCTCGAGAAGTTGCTGTTGCCGAAGTGGAAACTTTTGCCCGAAGATGAGGAGTTTACCGTGATGAGAATAAAATTAAAAGACAAGGCGAAGGATGTAGAGATTTCTTACGAAATATTCGATAGAACGGATAAATTGGCGGGGGACTCCTCGATGGGAAGGACAACGGGCTTTGTGGCTTGTGCTGTTGCTAATCTTATGCTCGAAGGCAGAGTTGAAAGGCAAGGAATTATTCCGCCCGAGATTCTCGCTCGCAAAAGGGAAAATTTCGATTATGTTTTGAATTATCTTAAATCAAGGAATATTAAAATCGAAAAATTCGAGGCGTAAGATGGCGGAAACATTTGAAGATAAATTAAAGCGACTACAGGAAATTGTAAATATGCTCGACCAAGGCAGTGTTTCGTTGAATCAGGCAATCAAATTATACGAGGAAGGGATGGAACTCGCCGTTGAACTGCGAAAAATCTTGGACGAAGCTGAATTGAAAATCATTCAGCTTAACGCAAAGTATCAAAGTAACGAAAACACAAAAGAAGGGGAGTAGTTAGCTTCGCAATCGATTAGATGTTGTAAATTTCGCCAATCTTCTATATCTTTATTATTTTTGCTATTTGTTTGCCAATCTTAAATAAATATAAACCAGAAGGATATGAGCTTAAGGATTTCGTGATAACCGCAACAGCATCGTCCATATGAATTCCTTGTTGTTCAACGAGCATTCCATTGCTATTATATATTTCAATCAAATAGTTTGCTCCTTTTTTGCCTTCAATAATAAGTTCGACTTCGTCGGAGGACGAAGGGTTTGGTAGAACACTTATATTCAATGGCTGAAACAATTCAACCTGCGAAAGTTGATGTTCACAAACTCCCTCTAATGTCAAACTACCATCGCGAGTTTCTGTGTCGAGATAAGAATCTTTCCATTGTAACTTCTCGATTATCAAGGGGACACGCCTTTCTGAGCCCAAAAGAACCTCGCCGCAAAACCAACCTATTACCCCGGGTTCGTTCTTTATTTCTGTACTTTCGCCTTCAATTGTAATTATCCTATCTTTGCCTTCGATAGTGGATTTTATATTCTCGGGCAAAAAAGCATTGGCATCGAATCTTATTTTCATTTCGAAATCTATTCCATTAATTATTTCGCCAGATTTCTTGGCGTAGATAGGGATACAAAAGTTCTTACTTCCTATCTTTGCCACAGTATCGGGTAACCATATTTCAATTTTCCCAAGGCAACTCGAAGCGCTAACTGTTGTTGGGAATGAAGAAATTTTCGCTTCGCCAAAGAACAGAGCAGTGTCCTTAAAAATTATAGCATCAGCATTGCTATCTGGGTTGGCAATTTCGGAAATGTAATTCATACCATAATGCAAAGCATATAATTTCCCGTTGGGTCCCATTTTCAATTCATGGAAATACCGGGGAATTAACCTTTCCGGGAAAAGATCATAAGTTCCTCTGACAAATGTAATTTCTTTTGTCGGTCCAACTTGTTGTTTGCTTTGAAGGAACAAAGTTGTATCGGGATTAAAGGTAAATTGAAATAGTTTATATTTTTCTTGAAAGATAGAATCTTTCCCTGGAATTGGATATAGTTCACCAAGGGCTATATAAATTTTCTTACTTTCGGGCAAGTAAACCGGGGAACCGCAGTGTGTACAGGAATCACATATCTTAAAATAACCAAGGGACTTTGCTTCGCCTAATTCAGGGTTAATTTGGTATACACTTAAATAAATATGGTACAAATCGTATTGGTTGATTGGAGGACTTGGTGTAATTGGACCCGGATAACCAATCGCCTTGATTAAAATTTTTATATTACTACCTAAGCTTCTACTATAGTAAGTATAGGAAGTGGGATAATATTCTGCAAACCAATAATATGGCGCATCGTATAAACATTCCATAAAAAGCTCAGTTGAATCGGTTATACCTTTTTCGGTAAATAAATAAGAAACGTGTCTCTTAAGTGGATCGTAAAAGTGTTGCTTAAAGTAATCAAAGTCAATAGTTAAAATCCACCAATCCTTTCCATTAGAATGTCTAAAAACATCAAAAAGCCACCTATTATTAAGAATGTGTTTCCCAACAATATCGCCCAAGCCACTTCTTTTCGTCCGGTCAATTAAATAAATTACACTTTTATTATGGCCATTATAGAATTCAAGGGCACCCGCAACACAGAGAAAGAGAGAGTTTGAACCAGGATAAGGTAGTAAAAATGAAATACCTTCAAACAACACAATTGAATCTAAGCTTGGAAGTGGATTATGTTTGCTATCAAAAATTTTAAACAAAAGGGAATGGGGATAATCATAAACTTGTGGAATAATTTCTCCGGGACCACAGTAAAAAAGTAAGTTGCCATTACAATCGGAAATTGTAGAAGGAATAGGTCCCCCCCAAGGCCATAATACTTTTGTGCCAAACAAAGGTATAGGTTCCAAATTTGGATTATTGAAGCTAATCCCAACTGTATCGAAACACCAATTATAATCACCCTTTTGTCCATAAACTGGCAGAGTTATAAGCCCAATAATTAATAGATAGAAGAAAAATTTATTCATATCCCCTCCAAATATTTGATATTTAGTATATAATTGGGACTTTCATTCATAAAAATTCCGCTCCAATTGAAAAATTTGGATTTAAACGCAATACCCAGTATTGCCTTAGGAAAAGTATTCTCACACTTCCCTTCGGTTATTTGATGAGTTCCTGAGTTATTTATCTCCCATTTGAATAAAATGTTCATTTTCAAAAAACTCCTTAACTTATTACAAAAATAAGAAAAAAATTTTAAAATCCAAATTAATTTTGTATAAAATTTCAAAAAACTTTTATAAATTGAAAATTCCACAAATAAAGAATGGAAAACAATGGCTCGATATTGCCATCGATGTGGGAAAAAAAAACTTCCCTGGTTTTCGAGGAGAGTGATTTGCAAGGAATGCGAAGCAGCAGAACAAGCCGAAAAAGCCCGCCAATTGATGGAATTGCAACAGAAAAAGCTCCTTCTTACGCAACAGATTGCCGAAAGCAAGGAAATACACGACGACGCAATTGAGTTCTTAAAAACTCAGCCAAAAGATGCTTTGCTGGAGGTTTATAACCAGCTCTACGAAAAGTTTACCGAAGACAAGGAAATGGACGAAGGCGAAATCAATCTCCTGCAGAAATTTCGGGATACCTTTGGTTTGACAAAGGATGATGTAAATTACGATGAGCGAGTCCTTCCTTACATTTATGTTTGGGCAATAAGAAAAATGGGGGTTCTGCCAACGGTAAACTTCACGAATGGAGATTTAAACATTGTCTTCAAGAAAGACGAGATAGTTCATTTCGCTGCCGCCTGCATCTTGAAGGAATGGAAGACTGTGACTCTTGGCTACAGCGGAGGCTCGCAGGGGGTAAGCATTCGAATTGCGAAAGGGGTTACTTATCGTGTCGGTTCCCATCGTGGGCATTTGGTCAAAGACCAAATGTATGTCGAAATTGCACGCGGGGTGCTCGTTTTGACCAACCAACGATTGCTTTTCGTTCCAGTGGAGGGCAGCAAGCAAATCAATGTCGCACTCAACAAGATTGTCTCGTACAAGTGCTACGAAAATGGAGTTGAGCTCTATGTGGAGCGGCGGGAAAAAGGCTACCTATTGGTGTTCGTAAAAAGCAGTGCAGTAGAAATATTTGGCCTGTGTCTCGGCTTTTTATTGGAAAAAGGGGTTTGATTTATTAATCAAATTCCTCATTTTTTTGGTTTAAAATTTTTATTAATTTTGTTTTTCCTGCTGGGTTTTGTTATAAATTAATAACTTGGAGGTATTATGAAGAAAATTAAGCTTCTAATTGCAACAATTATCCTTTCCGCCACATTGTTAACAAGCTGTGGTGCTTTTGTTATCGCGCCTGTAATGGGTGTCCTCTACACTGATGTAAAAGCCCCATAACTGCAACATCGAACACCTCTTCTATTAAAATGGGGAAAGCATCTGCAACGTCCATCCTCGGGCTTGTTGCAACTGGTGATGCAAGTATAGAAACTGCTTGCAAGAGCGCCGGCATAAACAAAATCCACCACGTAGACTTCCACGCAAGCAGCATCTTGGGAATCGTCGCCACCTACACAGTCTATGTTTATGGTGAATGATTTTATTTACCTTTAAGCCGCAAAAGTAAATCAATCGACAAAACCCAGCAGGAACTTTTGCGGCTGTTGATTTTGCATTACATTATTGAACTTATTAAGACATCGGATGTTTTTGAAACATCCGATGTCTCTATCAAGTCGACACAATTCTGTATCTCGCTGATTTATTTCTACTTAGCAAATCCTTCCCTTTTTTTAAAGTTGAACCATAAAAAACTGAAAAGATTTTTTAATTTTGTTGGATTTATTCAGTTTTGATTGAAGTTATGGATTTTGTACATCTACATAATCATACACATTATTCAATGCTCGATGCAGCGGCAACTGTGGATGATTTAATCGAGGCTGCTGTTAAAGCGGGGCACAAAGCGGTCGCTTTGACCGACCACGGGGTTATGTTCGGGGCTATGGAATTTTACAATAAAGCCAAAAAGGCTGGTTTAAAGCCAATTATCGGCTTCGAAGCCTATATGGCAACAGGTAGCCGTTTCGATAAAACCGCTGGCAAAACGAAAAAGAAGAACTACTACCATCTTCTTCTTCTTGCAAAAAATATTGAAGGATACAAGAATCTTATCAAACTGACTACGCTTGCACATCTCGAAGGATATTACTACAAGCCAAGAATCGATAAGGAATTGCTTCAAAAATATCACAAGGGGATAATTGCTTGTTCAGGATGTTTGAACGGCGTGTTGAATGCTCATATCGTGAATGGAGATATTGAAAAGGCGAGGAAAGAGGCTCTTTGGTACAAAGAGCTCTTCGGTTCCGATTTCTACATCGAAATACAAAACCACGGCTTGCCCGAAGACGAAGCAATACTCAATTGGGCGCCCAAAATCGCCAAAGAGTTCGATATTAAACTTGTTGCTACCAACGATGTCCATTATATCAAAAAAGAGCATTCCCTTGCCCACAATGTCTATCTGAATATCAAATCGGCAAGCAACGGAGCACAAAATATTGATATTACCGACTTGCGTTATCGTTCTGACCAACTCTATTACAAAACTACCGAAGAGATGGTCGAGCTGTTCAAAGATTTTCCCGATGCGATTGAAAATACTTTGGCGATTGCAGAAGAATGCGATTTATCGCTTGAAACGAAAATTTATATGCCAGAATTTAAAATTCCCCCCGAGTCCAAAGCCAAAGACCTCGACGAATACCTTCGAGAGCAAACATACAAAGGGCTTGCCGAACGTTACACGGAAATTACCGAAGAGGTTCGCCAGCGGGCGGAATATGAACTCAATGTGATTTGCAATATGAAATTTGCGGGCTACTTTTTGATTGTAGCGGACTTTGTGAATGCAGCACGAAAAATGGGAGTTCGAGTTGGACCGGGGCGTGGTTCCGCCGCTGGAAGCATTGTTGCCTATGCTCTTGGAATCACAAACATTGACCCGCTTAAGTATGGATTGCTTTTCGAGCGGTTTTTAAATCCCGACAGAGTCTCTCTCCCCGATATCGATATCGATTTCTCAGATGATAAAAGAGAAAAAGTTATTGAATATGTTAAGCAAAAGTATGGAGAAAATTCTGTTGCCCAAATCATCACATTCGGGAAATTATCTTCGCGGGCGGTCTTGAAAGATGTTGGGCGAATTCTTGGCATACCACATCAGGAAATCAACAAAATCACTGCGCGAATCCCTGTCGTACTTGGCAAAGTTACGCCATTGAGCGAAGCATTGGAACTTCCCGACCTTGTTGAACTGAAAAACCCCGAAGACCCGCAATACAAAAAGCTAATAGAATATTCTTTGCTTTTGGAAGGACTGTATCGGCACACATCGGTTCACCCCGCTGGTGTTGTAATCGCTCCGGGGGATGTTAGCGATTATGTTCCGCTTTATGTTCAAAAAGTCGAAGGTAACGACCAAGGCGAAGTTGTTACGCAATATAGTATGAACGACTTGGAAAGCGCCGGGCTGGTAAAAATGGATTTTCTTGGCTTGCGAACTCTTTCGATAATCGACGAGACACTACAAGCAGTCGAAAAGAACTATGGCGTTCGAATTGATATTGACCAAATAGCTTTCGATGACCCCAAGACTTATGAGTTGTTTTCGCAAGGCAAGACGCTGGGCGTTTTCCAATTTGAATCCAGCGGAATGCAAGAATATTTGCGGCAACTTAAACCGACAAATCTTCTTGAGCTGAGCGATATGAACGCTTTGTACCGACCCGGACCTTTGCAAAATATCCCTGAATACATCGACCGCAAGTTTGGTAGGAAGAAGATTGAATACCTGCACCCGTTAATGGAAAAATCGCTCAAGGATACTTATGGAATTATTGTGTATCAGGAACAGGTAATGCAGCTTGCTCGCGATATTGCTGGCTTTACGCTTGCACAGGCAGATATCCTGCGTCGGGCAATGGGGAAAAAGCAGCAAGAGGTGATGATGAAAATGAAGCCCGCATTCATCGAAGGAGCATATCGTACCAATGGAATTGATAAAAAACTTGCCGAGGAAATCTTCGATTTAATCGAAAAGTTTGCCAACTATGGTTTTAACAAATCGCATTCTCTTGCCTATGCGATTCTTGCTTATCAAACTGCATATTTAAAGGCACACTACACTGCAGAATTTATTGATGCAAACCTGAATGCAGAAATTAACAACCCCAAGCAGATTCCGAAATTGATTGAAGAAGCAAGAAGTTTCGGGATTGAAATTCTGCCGCCCGATGTGAATCGCTCTTTTAGCAAATTTATAGCATTGGACAAAAAAACGATATTGTTTGGCTTGGCGGGAATTAAAAACGTAGGCACTCGAGTCGAAGAATCAATTGTTTCTGCCCGTCAAGAAAAGCCATTCACCTCGTTTTTCAACTTTGTTTCGCGAGTGGATACGAAAGTAATTAATCGCAAAGTGCTCGAAGCATTGGTTTGCACAGGTGCTTTCGATTTAATCGAAAACAAGCGCCGTGCCCCTCTTTTCCAAGCAATCGATACAGCTTTGGAATATGCAAGGAAATTACAAGAGTCTACGAGCAGCGTCAATTCTTTCCTTTTTGGTGGGGAACAATCGCAGGAACAATTTTTCAGCGAACCCAAATTGCCCGAAGTCGAAGAGTGGAGCCTTCGCCAGCGTTTGCAAAAGGAAAAGGAGTTCCTGAATTTTTACCTAAGCGGGCATCCACTCGAACGATACCGAAATATTATAAAAGACCTTACACCTGTTAATTTAGGGGATGTAGATAAAATCGAAAATGGGATGAATGTAAAATTGTTCGGCATACTTTCGGAAATCGATGTAAAGATTGATAGGCATAAGAAGAAGTTTGCCTTTGCCGAACTGGAAGACTTTTATGGCAAAGCCGAGCTGGTTGTTTGGAGCGAGTCTTACCAACAATTTTACCAATATTTGCAAAAGGATAGCATTCTTTTTGTCTCGGGGAAAGCAGAAGTTAAAGATAATAGCATAAAAGTTACTGCAACGGAAATTTATCCTCTGGATTTGGCTTTGGAAAAATTAATAGACTCAATTCATATCTATCTACGGAATGCGGATAATGCCAAAGAAAAACTGCAGGAGTTCGCCAAACTTTGCAATTCGATTGACTCGGCGACCAAAGTGCTGTTCTTTATTCTCTACAATGGCGAACGAAAGGCTTTCGTATCCGATGAAGTTCATTTTGCAATCACCGAAGAGAACATTTTCCGTTTGTATTCAATTTTTGGTGCAGAAAATATCAAATTAGTTCCAAAAGCAAATTTTTAATTTGTTTTGATTAATTTGGAAAATAATTTTGTGAGGATTTATGGAATTATTGAAGAAAATTATTGCGTTTGTGATTGCTCTTTTTATTTCTTTTGTAATTTTCTACTCATTTTTTGCAATGCTTGGCATCACATTCAAGATTATCCTGAACGCAATGTATATTTTCGCTCTTGTAATAGTTGCTTTGCCTTTTTATGTTATTATCAAGAAGAAATTGTTAAAGTAAAAAGGTGGTTATGCTGAAAAAACTAATTGCGATGTTTTTTGTTGCCTTGCTGGCAATCGAACACGGCTACGCGGTAGAGAATTACCCGCATGCAAACCAGTGGACGATATTGTTGGCTCGTTCGCTGAGCAAGGACATTTTCGAGTTGAACGGCGTTCCGTATCTTCAGCCCCTCGTCGAGGTCGTAAATGCGACTGCAAACTCACGCTTCTTTTCGAGTGCGTATATTCCATCGGGGAAAAACAATTTTTACATCAAACTGGGCGTTAATGGAATGCTTGGTTTTGTTCCGAGCAATAAGAAGGAATATCATCCTGCTTTACCAATTCAACCCTATGACCCTAATAATACAGTGGATTTAATTCAGAAGCTGGCTCCATACCTGAATGTCGATTTGTCAACGTTCCCTCCTTTGGTAACTGTCAAAGATACAGCGGGACTTATTTACTACACATTTCGAATGTTGATGTATGATGGAGTGCAAAAAGGGAAAATCACCCCTCCCGCCACTGCTCCGACAATTTTGGGACAAGGGAAAAAGACGCTCGATATTCCACACCAAACTGTTCGCTCTCTGCTCGATGAGAACCCAATTTTTGCTCTCCTCCCGCAGACGCTCAAAGATACAATCTATAAATCGATAGAAAACTTCCCAGAGCATTTCGATTTGCCCGCAGGATTGAATATAAACAGAGTTATCGCAGGAATTCCGCAACTCGAGATTGGCTCTCTTTATGGCACTGAACTAACTTTGCGTTTTATCCCTAAAATAAATTTAGGCAAAAACATTGGTGATTTTTCTTTCTGGGGCATTGGAATCCGCCATTCGCTTTCCCAATATATTACAGAGCCTTCTGCCGATTTTACATTCCAAATTGCCTATCAAGGAACGAACTTGCAGAACACTATTGGTGTTACAAATGCCCAGCTGAACGCCAACGCCAATTTCTTCAACGCCAATCTGCATTTTAGCAAAAGGGTTTCAAATGTATTCGAGTTGTATTCGGGTTTGAGCTACGAGCATATAAATATCAATACCGATTTTACATATTATTTACCTATAACTGTGCAGTTCCAACTTGGTTTGATTTGGCTCGATGATAACGGAACGCCAAACGACCCTTCGGACGATTTCTTCCGCAAGAATCCCGACCTCGGTTACAATGGCGACCCCTATGGTGCAATGGTTAAAAATGTGGTTCTTTCGGACAACAATTTTAAATTCACTCTCGGAGTGGTTGCAAATTTTGGTAATTTTGCAACTTGTTTGGATTATAATTTTGGGAAAGTGGATATTTTGTCTTTAGGATTAGTTTATAGATTTGATATAGAAAGTAAGAAATGGCGTTAATAATTGATGGTAAACAGGTTTCGCAAAAGATTTTAGCCGAACTCAAAGAAAAGACAAGGGAATTAAAGGAAACCAAAGGTATAACACCCGGTATTGCTCTTCTTTTGGTTGGGGATAATCCAGCCTCGAAGTCCTATGTTGCTTCGAAGAAGAAAGCCTGCGAGGAACTGGGATATTTTTCCATCGTTGAGCATCTCCCCGAAACAACTCCCGAAGCCGAGGTTTTAAAACTTATACACGACTGGAACCACGATGAGCGAATTCACGGCATCCTTGTTCAATTACCTTTGCCGCGGCATATCAACGAACTCAAGGTTACTTTATCCATTAAGCCATCGAAGGATGTCGACGGGTTCCATCCCGAAAACTTCGGGCGTCTTGTTATTGGATTGCCCGGTTTCCGACCTTGCACCCCCGCTGGCATTATTGAGCTACTGAAGTTTTATAAGCTCCCTACAAGTGGGAAGCACATTGTTGTTGTTGGGCGGAGCAATATCGTTGGCAAACCTGTGGCGAATCTGTTGTACCAAAAGAATCCCGATGCTAATGCTATTGTTACAATTTGCCACACTGGGGCAAGCGATTTGCGTCGTTTCACCCGCTCGGCGGATATTGTTATCGCCGCCATCGGCAAGCCTAAATTCATCACTTCCGATTTCCTTACCAACGGCGTCGTTGTCATTGATGTTGGTATTAATCGAGTGGATGACCCGAGTTCACCAAAGGGCTACAAAATTGTCGGCGATGTTGATTTCGACGATGTCGAGCCAATTGCTTCGGCGATTACCCCTGTCCCCGGCGGTGTTGGTCCAATGACTATCGCTATGTTGATGAAAAACACTTTCCTTTCTGCCTCGGGCGAGTTGAAATATGAAGCATAATAAGCTTTACGAAATTATTGCCTACGACGACGACATTGTTGTTGTGAATAAATCTTCGGGAGTGCTTTCCATTCCCGACCGCTTCGATAAAACAATTCCTAACCTTCGAGTGCTACTCGAAGAGAAGTTCGGAAGAATCTGGGTCGTCCATCGTTTGGACAAAGAAACCAGCGGGATTATGATTTTTGCACGCAATCCCGAAAGCCACAAAGACTTAAACCAGCAGTTCGAATCCCAAGATGTAAAAAAAATTTACCACGCGGTAGTTGCCGGTTGGATTCTCCAAGATGAATTTGAAATTGATATTCCTTTGCTGACCGACCCGTCGAATCCCAGCAGAACAATACCTTCGGCGCGTGGCAAAGAAGCCTTGACTTTGGTTCGTGTGCTTGAACGCTTTTCCATCGCTACACTTATCGAATGTAACCTTGTTACTGGACGGCATCACCAAATTCGTGTCCATTGCTCAGCAATTGGGAATCCCTTGATTGTGGACGAAGTTTACGGAAACAGCGATGCTTTCTACCTTTCGCATATTAAACGGCGCTACAACTTGAAAAAGGGCGAGGAGGAAAAACCAATCATCTCGCGCCTTACGCTCCATTCCTATTCACTGGAATTCAAACATCCCCGAACTGGTGAATTGCTTTCGTACACTGCACCTTACCCAAAAGATTTTCTTGCCTTGCTAACCGTTTTAAGAAAATACGCAAAGTAGCAACTGTGGTTCGATATATTGTTGTTTTACAAAAGTTTATCAGACATCGGATGTTTCGAAAACATACGATATCTTTTGGCAGTGCCGTCGCCTTTTGTTCATAGACGCATTTCGAACATAGGTTTCCCAGACATCGGATGTCTGGCAGACATCCGATGTCTAACCGTGATGAATTCCGTTTGGAAAATGAAATCGGTTTTGCGATTATAATATCTTGTAGGGGCGAATAATTATTCGCACCCACAACAAAACTTTATTTTGAAAGCGGAATTTCACGAGCATTGAAAAGGTCGACTAATAGCTTTTCGACCTCAGTTTTGCTTTCGGGAGGAGCTGTTGGCGTGACATTTGTTTCTGCTGGAACTTGTTCCGTTTCTTTTGTGTTTGGGAATTCGCTGTGCGCTGTTTCCTTATCAGCAAGGATTAACTTCAAATCAAACTCTTGCCCAAAAAATTCTTTTACTGCCTGGTTGATTACTTTGAGTTTCTCTTTAATATTTGAATAAGTAAGTCCATTCCCGGCAATCAAAACAATTTGCTTTTCGCGGATTTCTACTTTTAGAGTACCAGCTTGCATAAATGCTTTTAAGCCATTAATCTTGGAATTGTATTTTTCGAGGAACCTGTCCCATTCGGGAAGTTCTTCGGCTGGCTTGGACCGCGGCAAATTGGTTTGTGTCAGCGAAGGGGTAGGCTTTGTTTCGGATACTACTTGTGCTTGTGGAATGTTTTTCAGCGACTTGATTTCATTGATTAAGGCGGAAATTTCCAGTGTCGAGGGCATTTCGATTATTTGAAGCAAAAGCAGTTCCAGTCGAATCTTTGGCATCGAGGCGAATTTGAACTGTTGCTCAGCTTGGGAAATGAGATTCAAAATTCTAATCAAGTCTTTTATTTCTATGTGCAAAGCTTCATCTAAATATTTTTGGGCAAAAGCCTTTGGCAAACCTAAATTTTCGACTTTGCCAGTTACTCTTGCAAACAAAAGATTACGGAAATGTTCCAACAGACCCGAAAGGAATTCGCTGTAATCGTAGCCATTTTTGGTAAGTTCCTCGCTTATTTCAAAAGCCATCTGGGGATTTTTCTGTTTATATGCATCCGAAACTTTGAAGAAGTATTCATTGTCGATTATGCGCAGAATCGATTTGATATTGTCGAACGAAATTACTTTGCCCGAAGAGGCAACAAATTGGTCGAATATACTTTGGGCATCTCGCAGCGAGCCATCTGCCTTTTTTGCAATTGTGAACAAGCTCATCTCGTCGATTTCGATGCCTTCGGCTGATGCTATGTTCGAGATGTTTTTGATTATCGTATCTATTTCGATTCGGTGGAAATCGAAACGTTGGCAACGACTTGCATTTGTTGGTAAAACTTTATGCGGTTCGGTGGTGGCAAAGATGAAAATCAAGTGCTTTGGGGGCTCCTCCAAAATTTTCAGCAGAGCATTGAACGCCGAAGTCGAAAGCATATGGACTTCGTCGATGATATAGATTTTGTATTTTCCAGCAATTGGTGGATATATTGCACTTTCGCGCAAATTACGAACATCGTCCACGCTGTTGTTCGATGCACCGTCTATTTCAATCACATCGAGCGAGGTTCCCGAAAGAATTGCTTTGCAGGAATCGCATTCGTTGCAGGGCTCTGCGTCTTGTGGGTTCTTGCAGTTGACTGCTCGGGCAAGTATTCGGGCGGTCGTGGTTTTCCCGACACCGCGTGGTCCAGCAAATAAATACGCTTGGTGTATTCTATTCAACCTGACTGCGTTCTTTAAAGTATGCGTAATAGGTTCCTGACCAACAACTTGGTCAAATCGTTGGGGGCGCCATTTACGAGCCGTAACAATGTAATCCATAATGTTTAAAATCATCAAGTTAATGAACTTTAAATTTACGAAAAAAGAGGCAATCGTTAATTATACATCTTGGCTTTTATTTAAATTGCATTTTGGTTCGTCAGTATGAATGAACATTTTGGAATTGAAAATGAAGAAATTGTTTTTTTTAAAGATTTTGGTTTTCGTTTGCCTATTTCCAGCCGTTCTATTCAGCAACGATGATTTTACGGGCTCGATTTATATTCGATTTAAAAGCCAAGTGCCCAAATCGACAATTGCTACGGTGTTAAATCAAATTTGTGGGAAGCAGTACAAGCAGATTTTGTCCCAAGAAGTATCGTTAACAGAAAAAATCAAAAGAAGTGACAACATTCTGAATTATAATACTGAACAAGTAAAAAAAATATTGGCAGCCGAGGAGCCTTTGCTAAGAACATATTTGGTGGAAATTGGGAATGTTTGGAATATTCAGAAATATTGCTCCGATTTAATCAAAAAGTACCCCGAAATTGAAATTGCCGAACCTGTTTACAAGGATTTACCTTTGGGCATTCCGAACGACCCTTATGCAAAACAGCAAACTATGCTTTCGACCATAAAGGCATTCGATACATGGGATTATTTCCAAGGGGACACTTCTGTTGTCATTGGAATTGTCGATACAGGGGTTTTGCAAAATCACGAAGACATTTTGAATTCTATCGCTCCGAACTGGAAGGAAATTCCAAACAATAATATCGACGATGATGGAAACGGCTATGTCGACGATTACATTGGATGTAATCTTGCATACTCCATCGAAGGGAATGGTGGCGATACTTACCATACAAATTCTCATGGGACTTCGGTTGCTGGTATTGCAGGAGCAACAACAAATAACGGCAAAGGGATTGCTGGGGTGGCTTACAAATGCAGAATTTTTCCGATTAAGGCTTCGAAATTAACTTCGAGCAGTACCATAGATTTTAGCTACCCGGGAATACTTTATGCTGCTATTCGTGGATTCAGCGTTGTAAACTGTAGTTGGGGGAAAGTCAAGCCCTTTTCGCCCATCGACCAATCGATAATAAATTATGCTGTGGCTCGTGGCACTGTTGTTGTTGCTGCTGGTGGGAATGGAAACAATTCCACCGAGGTGTGGTATCCTGCTGGCTACGATGGGGTTCTCGGTGTTGGCGAAGTTAATCAGGTGGATTATGTTACAGGCACAACAACCATAAACGAGACAATTCGTATTATGGCTCCCGGCATTGGAAATTGGATTACCACAAACCAACCAAATGGTTACGACTCGCCGAACTACGGCGGAACTTCTTGGTCGGCGCCTGTGGTTTCGGGCGTTGTTGCCGCTGTCCGTGCCAAATATCCACAACTTGACCCACTGCAAACAATCGAATATGTTCGCCAGCTTTCCGATGATATTTCAAGCCTAAACAGTTCTTTCCAATATATGGTTCCCGGGCGTGTAAATATGAAAAAAATGCTCGAAATTGAGCCGTTCAGCATCCCCGGGATTAAACCAGTAAAATTTAGAATGTACAACAAAAAGGGCGAAATCGTCGAACGCTTTTCGATAGGCGATACCATCTTGCTTTTCGTTGATGTCCACAATTATCTGGGAGCGGCAAAAAACCTTCGTTTTGTGCTATCGGTTGCCGATATCTTCGACAATTCGCTCGAAGTTGTTGATTCCGAATTTGATGTCGCACAAATTGCCTCGGGCGAGGATTTAACTCTTGGACCCTTTGCTTTTCGGAAAATTGGAGAAAACACGAGCAGAACTTTCTTCCGAATAGATATTTTTGGGGAAAAAAACTACCGCGATTTCTTTTTGATTCCTGTGATTCCAACTCTTGCAATAGCGACATTTGAAACAGATTCACTGAAATTTTCCATTGGCGATAAAGGAACTATTGGATTTTACGAAAAAAACAATGTTAAGTATGGCTACGGAGTTACCAGCAAGACGCTTGGCAACCAAATTTTCCGTGGCGGGTTGATGGTGTCGGAGGATAGCTCTCGCATAGTTTCAGCATTGTTTGGGCTTAATCCCGATGGCTCCGATTTCCGCGTCATTAAGCCATTTGCCGACCCCGACCGGTTCACTTCGATAATCGACGACAGCCTTGCACAACCTCTCGAAAAAATTGGAGTGGAGATAGAGCAAAAGGTTTACCTACCCACTACCGACCCAAATTACTTCAAGTTAATTATAAAAGTGAAAAATACTTCTTCGCGAACTTTGAAAAACTTATCCCTTGGCTATTATTTCGACTGGGACGTAGGACCTTCGGCAAAGAACAACATTGCATATCTCGAACCCGAGGCAATCCCAAAGACGATTTTGCCAATCGCTGCGGCTGTGGAATTTGTCCAAGCCGAAGATTCTTCGGCATATGTTGGCGTAGGCGTGTATTCGGAGAACTCCACGAATCTCCCCCAAATGGCAGTGTTAAATTCTGAAATAAACAACAGTTTTGGCAGAAATCAGCAAATTCTTTCTTTGAATTCTGGAACTTCGATTCAGTTCAAGGGTGTCGACGACTTGGCTCTTGTTGCAGGAATGAAATTCCCCGGCGAAATCAAACCAAACGAGGAGCGCGCTTTCACAATGATGATTGCAATCGGAAGGAGCCGAAAAGAGCTTATTCAAACGTTCCTTGGCAACTTGCTTCAAAGCAGTGTGGAAGAATCGACTTCCACCCCTGAAATAAAAATTTACCCGAACCCAACTTCAACGGAGTTAAATATTGAACTCGGGAGCTTGGATTTTGCCGCAACAAGCTATCAAATTATCGACCCGCTGGGACGAATACTTTTGCAGGGGAATATTCAGCAAACAATTCCTTTGGAATCGCTACCAAACGGGATATATTTGATGAAGATAAACTTTGGCGATAAAACTTTTGTTCAAAAGTTTGTTAAAACTCATTAAGGAAGGAAGATGAAATCATATAGGAAGGAGCTTTGGTTCAATGTTCCAACAAGGCGAGCTTTTATAAATATCACGCCAGAGGTGCAAAAGTGTGTCGAGGAAAGCGGTATCCGCGAGGGGCTTTGCCTTGTGAATGCAATGCATATTACTGCAAGTGTGTTTATCAATGATGACGAAAGTGGCTTGCACCACGACTTTGAGGTCTGGTTGGAAAAACTTGCCCCCGAAAAGCCATATTCACAATATCGACATAATACATTCGAAGACAATGCAGATGCCCATTTGAAGCGAACGATTATGGGTCGCGAAGTTGTTGTTGCAATAACCAACGGCAAGCTCGATTTCGGACCTTGGGAGCAAATTTTTTACGGCGAATTCGACGGAAAACGAAAAAAGCGTGTCCTTGTCAAAATAATTGGCGAGTAAGTATGGACATTGCACAAGTCTTGGGTATTGTCGCTGCAATTATGACAACTACAGCCTTTGTTCCACAGGCTGTTCAAATTATTCGAACCAAAAGCACGCAAGATATTTCGCTTGGTATGTACATCATATTGACCACAGGTATCCTTTTTTGGTTGATTTATGGCATCTTAATTAGGCAACCTCCCATCATTTTTGCTAATCTTGTGGGCTTTTCTTTGACCTTCACAATTCTTATTTTGAAAATTAAGTACAGGGAAGGAAATGGACGAAATAAGAACTGAAATACTCGTTATAGGTTCAGGAGTAGCTGGATTAATTTCTGCACTCACGGCTGCCGACCGAGGTCGCCAGGTTTTAATCATCACCAAACTTCCGACGCTTTTGAGCGGAAATTCCCCTTGGGCACAGGGTGGAATAGTTTTTATGGGTAAAGAAGATTCACCAGAAAAGTTGAAGCAGGACATTTTCGAAGCAGGACATTGGCACAGCTGGCCACCGGCGGTCGAGATTTTGGTTCAGCTTGGTCCGCGATTAGTTCGTGAGCTTCTAATCGAAAAATATGGCGTTCCTTTCGACCGCACCAGCGAAGGCGATTTGCATTTGACTGCCGAAGGTGCCCATTCCGTCAAACGGATTGTTCATTCGAAAGATAAAACAGGCGAAAGCATCCACTCAAAACTTATCGAGGCAGTTGTTAAGCACCCAAATATTAAGTATTTGGTCGACCATACCGCGGTCGATTTGCTTACACTTTCGCACCATTCCACACATTCTTTGGATATTTACGAAAAACCGACCTGCTTCGGAGCCTTCGTATTGAATAATAAGACCGGAAAAGTCTTCCCCATTTTTGCATATAAAACCATACTGGCAACTGGTGGGTTGGGGCAAATATATCTTCACACAACGAATCCCCCCGAAGCAACAGGCGACGGCATTGCAATGGCTTATCGGGCGGGCGTCAGAATGTTGAATTTGCAGTTCATTCAGTTCCATCCAACTGCATTTTACAACGAGCGCGACCGCTTCCTGATTAGCGAGGCTGTGCGCGGCGAAGGAGGCAGGCTAATCGACAAAAACGGCAAAGAATTTATGAAAGAATATCACGAGCTTGGTTCCCTTGCTCCACGAGACATCGTGGCTCGTGCTATTCACCAAACAATGTTGAAAACTGGCCATCCTTGTGTGTATTTAGACATAAGCCACAAAGATTCTAACTGGATTAAATCTCGTTTCCCGACCATTTACGAACATCTTTTGGAGGCGGGAATCGATATGACACGAGAGCCAATTCCTGTGGTTCCCGCAGCCCATTATTCTTGCGGTGGCATTGGGGTTAGCATTCGTGGGCGAACATCGATGGCAAGGCTTTACGCAGTGGGCGAGGTTTCGTGCACTGGTGTTCACGGGGCTAACCGATTAGCTTCGACATCGCTTTTGGAAGCAGTGGTCTGGGGCTATAATGCAGGCGTCGATGCATCCGAAATTCACAAGGCTGATGAGTATATTCCGCCTATCTTCCCGTGGGAAGAAGAGAACGAAGAAATCGACCCTGCTTTGATTTCGCAAGATTGGCTGACTATTAAAAACACGATGTGGAACTATGTTGGTTTGGTACGAACCCGCCAGCGTTTGAACAGAGCCACAACAATCCTCCGCCATCTTCAAAGCGAAATCGAACAATTCTATCAGAAGGCTCGAATGAACAAGGAAATTTTGCAACTACGAAACGGAATCATTACCGCCATTGCCGTTACTAATGCAACAATTGAAGATAGGGTAAGTCGCGGTGCACACTATATCGAAAATTAAATTTCCCTGTTGGGTCAAAAAAACTTACCATCTGATTTTTGAATTTATCGATAGAATCGATAGTCATCATATCTTTTTGCTTTCCTCCGCTGTTTCCTTCAACGTATTGCTTTATTTTGTTCCTTTGATTCTTGTTGGCATCTACATTACGAATCTTTTCCTAAACTTAGAAACATTTAATTCTTTGATTGCAGAACTTCTGCTTTCTTTCTTGCCCGACACAGAACAAACATATTCAATCATTAGCAACTTGCTGTTGGAAACAAACAAAATCTTTTCTGTTAGTTCCTTCGTGGGGTTGGTTGGTATTATTTCTTTGCTTTGGTTATCTTCGACTGTTTTCAGTTCGCTACGGAGTTGCTTAAATGTTGTTTTCGAAGCCAAAGCCACGAAAATATTTGTTATCTATCGTGTAAAAGATATCGCATTGACGATATTGTTGACCATTTTTATCCTTCTTCTCGGCTATGCTTTACCATTGATTTCAATTCTAAACAAAGCGATTGCAGACCTTTTGCCTGCTTGGCTCGAAAATTTCTTCAATAGAGCAACGGTGCAAATTATTGGTGCATCTTTATATTTCATTTTTTTCTTCTTTGTATATAAATTCATTCCGAACAAGAAGATACCTATGAAGATTGTCTTGACTTCGAGCGTGTTTTGTACAATATTTGTTGAACTTTCTCGGGAGTTTTTTTCATACTATGTAAAATATATTGCAAATTACAGTCGTATTTATGGAGCCTATGGGTTTTTTGTTGCAGTTCTGGTTTGGGTCTACTATTTGTTCTTTATTATACTTTTTTCGGGTGAATTAAGTGTTTTTATTTTTTCGAAAAGAATACACAAGGGGCTGAATGTTAGCGATAAAGTTCAAGCCGATGAGTAATAATTTGAAGAAGTTCGTCATTTCGCTTAAAGATCGAACGAAGCGAAAGGAAACAAGTCTTTTTGTTGCCGAAGGTTACAAAATTTGCGAAGAGCTTCTTGTTTCGCCTTTAACGACAGAATTTGTTGTGCTTTCGTCGAACGCACGCGAGCAAACGGTGGAGCTGGCAAAAGCATTCCATCGTAAGGGCATAGATGTTTATCTTGCTCGCCGACAGCAATTTCTCCAACTTTGCGAAACCGAAACTCCACAGGACATTTTGGCAGTTGTGCGATATTCCATTGAACCACCGAAAATCGATTATCCGATAATTGTGCTCGATGGAATTAGCGACCCGGGGAATCTTGGAACAATCATCCGCACCGCCGATTGGTTCGGTTATCGTACGATTGTTACTTCGCCCGATTCTGTTGACAAATACAATCCGAAAGTGATTCGCGGTTCGATGGGTTCCTTCTTCAGGGTCAATGTTGTTCAAAACCGCGATTTGTCCGACTTTCTTGTTGCAAAGAAGAAGGAAGCAAAAATCTTTGCTGCTACTTTAAGCGGGGAAATTCCCCTGAAACAAATTCCTTTCCCAAAGAAAACTATCATCATATTTGGAAATGAATCGCGTGGCATTCGTCCCGAAATCCTTTCTTTAGCCGACTTTGAATTTATAATCGAAGGCGAAGGTTCCGCCGAGTCTCTCAATGTTGCAATTTCCGCTGGCATTGTTCTTTATAAATATTTTCTTTCGCAAAATGAGAAAAAGTAGTATAGTTGTTTTATTCTTGTTCCTTCTTCTTGGATGCAATGAAAGTCCACAATTTACCTTACAAGAAATCGGGGTAAAAAGGCTTGGTATAGCAAAACCGAAGAGTATCTGCTATTCCGCTCCGGATAGTTGCTTCTTCCTTATTACCGAAGATTATACCCTTGCCAAGCTGGACTTAAATCTTGAAGTACTGCAAACAAAAACTTTGCCCCCAGACCAATACAAAGCACTTTTTTCCGATGAAGGATGGCTTTATGCTATGTCGAAAAATTCCATTTATTTCATCGATAAAGCGAAGATGGATTTTGCCCAAAAAGTTAATGTGTCGAAATATTTCCCAAAGTTTTCGACTCCTGTGGTATTAACATTCAATCCTGTGAAAAAAGCTTTTATTTTGGTTGTTCAAACTCGTTTGCCAATAGTTTACGAATTTGACCCATTGAATTTTCGGAAAGTTGGGACGAAAAAATTGGATAGGGTTTCGCAAGTAGCCTGCGGGTTTTCAATCGGAACTTCGCTTTTTTTGGTCAACGATGCGAAAAAAGAGATATTCGAACTCGATATGAACAAAGATTATAGCATCACACGAAGCTTTCGCTACCCGAAGATTGAGGTGAGTTCGGCAACATTTTCCAGCTTATCGGGATTGATGCTTTTGAGTAGCGAATTGAGAAGAATTTTCATTTACAAGTTCCAAAATTTTTAGGTTTAAAATTGCTACAATTCCCTAATTTTTTTATTAATTTTAAATTCACATTGAGAGCGAAATGGAACTGATTGACCAGCGAACAAAGAAAATAATGGAGGAATGCAAGGAACGAGCCCGTTCTGCTGGTTTGCAATTCGAAAACGAGACCCTTGAGTATATTGTGTCGAATCGGGATCTACTGGAACTTTCCCCAAAAATGATGATCCCAACTTTGTACGATTACTGGGTCCACGATGTCGAAGTCCTAAAAGAATATGGCAAATACAAACTTTACCCAACGAACCCATACGAGACGGTTATCAATTCACGCCCAGCCATATCTTTTTACAATAGCGACAATCCCGATTGGCTCAATATTATGATTTTTTACCATGTGCTTGCCCATATCGACTTTTTCCAAAACAATGTGCATTTCAAACATACTTGGGACGAGGATTTCGTCGGGCTTGCTCTTGCCGATAAGCGTTTGATTGAATCGTTGCGGAGCCAATACGGTCGATGGGTTGATTATGTCATTGAGTTTGCCCGCTCACTCGATAACATTGTTGGCTTCTACGATACCCTTTATCATCTCGATTATCCATTCGACAAAGAAGCCCCGACCCCGTTGGAATATTATTTTAACATTTTTCTGCAAGAGGAAATCCAAGCACCGACGCATCAAATTTTTGCCGAAATCGGGAAGTTCAACGAAATGCTCGAAACTCAAGGCGAAGAAATTGCCACAAATTCGTTTATTTCCGAATTGACCACTCGATATCCAGAATTCGACTCAAAGTATAAAAAGTATTTGTCCACTCGTAAGCAACCCACTGTGGATTTGTTGGAATTCATTCGGGATAACTCGCCGTTCTTGAAGCAAGAAAAGAACGAGTGGATGAAAACAATTTTGACAATTATCCGAAACACATCGCTGTATTTTGCCCCGCAAGTTCGAACAAAAATTATTAACGAAGGTTGGGCGAGTTATTGGCACGACGAACTTTTCCGAAGCGACCCGCGAATCAAAGGGCACGAAGTCGAATATGCCCGAGTGAATGCTAATGTTACATCGATTGCCCGATTAGGTTTAAATCCATATGCAATTGGCTTGCGTTTGATTCAATATGTCGAAGACCTTGCCGAGCGAGGGAAGTTGAACTATGAGTTTCAGAAAATCGAAGATATAGAAACACGCGAAAATTTCAATCGTCACACTGGCGAAGGGAAAAAGGCAATTTTTAATCTTCGTAAGTATTTTTCGGACTTCTCTTTGCTGAATATTTTTATAACGCAAGAATTTGTAGATATGCACGATTTGTTTGTTGCTGGAATCAAGCCCGATTTCGAACGCCAAACAATTCAATACTACGTTAAAAGCAGAAAGGCAGAAGATTACAAGAAGATGATTCTGGATGTGTTGTACCATCCGCCATACATTACTGTTGACCTTGAAAATACCAATGAAAAACTTTTGCGATTGATACACCATTTCGAAGGCAAACAGCTTATCAAAGAATTTATTCCCGATGTTCTGATTGGCATAGAATTCCTTTGGGGCGGAGAAGTTCAACTCGAAACCACCGAAATCATTGTTTCCCGTCCCCAATCCCCCGAGGAAAAGCCCACCTATCGCTACCAAAAAGTTTTATGGTCTTGCAAAGATAGAAAAGTAACGAAAAAGAATATTTGAGGTTAAAACTCAAAACAACCATCTTAAATTAAAATTTAGGTAATTATTAAACCCGAATTATGCATTAGAAATATCCAAAGGGGGAGAAAAATTATCGATATTTTCAAACAATCCCTTAATCCAAGCTCTTCTTTCTGGCTTAACGGATAGTTTAAGGATTACTTTTCCACCTT